>JAEEGJ010015798.1_pt1 | contig 17506 bp, 16 predicted proteins | sample 8958761 | NCBI WGS metagenome assembly JAEEGJ01 (sample SAMN16246546, study PRJNA631951) | gut metagenome | biome: gut microbiome; feature: rumen; material: RS-attached | host: Bos | place: Iran: Karaj | collected 2018-10 | reverse complement strand
CCTCAGTCTGTCTTCAAGCCTTTTGGTAGAAGTCATACTGTGTCTTGCCAATAGTTTTACATATTATAATGCACTTGAATGGAAAAGAAAAGTTTTCACAGATTTAGAAAAAAGAACTTAACTGTCAAAGATTAAGAAAAATCACAATTTTCTGACAGTTTTAATGTTGAGATTTGCTGTCAAAGAATTATGGATTATAATAAATCTCTGACAGTTTGAAGACATTTTGAACAGAGGTGCCATGATGTTTATCGGTCGTGAGGATTTACTGGAAAAGTTAAAACGGCTTTGGCAGAAAAATGTGCCGTCACTGGTGACATGCCGAGGACGGCGACGCATTGGAAAAAGCACTCTTATCAGAGAATTTGCGGCCAGAACAGCCAATCATTTTATTTCTTTGGAGGGGCAGGCTCCCGGCGCGGGCATCAATGGCATGACGCAATTGACGTCTTTCGCGGAGCAATTGTCCATTCAGACAAATTCCCCTAATCTAGTTCCCCAGAGTTGGTTGCAAGCTTTTCAAATGTTGGACAACGCGCTTCCTAAAAGTGGCAAGACCGTGTTGTTGCTGGATGAGATTTCGTGGATGGGCGCGTATGACGCCACGTTTCCAAGCACTTTGAAAATCGCTTGGGACAAAATGTTCAGTCGTCATGCATCGCTAATAGTCGTTTTGTGCGGCTCCGTGTCGTCATGGATTTCAAAGAACATCCTTCAAGGGACGGGTTTTGTAGGGAGGGCGTCTTTGGATTTAGTTGTTGGGGAACTGCCTTTAAAGGACTGTTTTTCTTTTTGGCGCAGTTCCGCAAAACGCGTATCCTTGCAGGAGAAACTTGATTTGTTGTCGATCACTGGCGGAGTCCCTAAGTATTTGGAAGAGTTGAATCCATCGTTGTCAACAGATGAAAATATCCGTGCCTTGTGTTTTTCTCCTGAAGGGCTTCTGTTTCGTGATTTCAACCAAATTTTCCATGAAGTGTTTGGCAACCGTTCAACGATTCGGAAAGATATTCTGAAGGCCTTGTCGAATGGTCCGTTGACTGTGACCGCATTGGCGGAGGCACTTGGCAAGGAGGCCAGCGGCCATCTGAGCGATTATCTCGAAGAACTTGAATTGTCAGGATTTATCGCAAAAGACATGTGGATCAATCCACGGACCAAGAAGCCGGCTTTGATGGCAAGATATCGACTAAAAGACAATTACGCAAGGTTTTATCTTCATTACATAGAGCCGCGGAACCATGAAGTGGAGAACGGTCTTTATCAATTCACTTCTTTGGAGAACTTGCCGGGCTGGCAGACCATTTTGGGATTGCAATTTGAAAACATGATGGTTGGCAATTTTCAGCTTCTTTTGCCGAAAATCGGCCTGAACGGTGTTTCACTGCTGTCCGCTTCACCGTATTACAGTGCGCCGACGAAAGGACGTGAAGGTTGTCAGATTGATTTGCTTATCCAGTCAAGGAAAGCGCTTTATGTTGTGGAAGTGAAACGAAAGAGTGAAATCGGGATGGAGGCTGTACGGGAAATGGAGCATAAAGTGGAACAGCTTTCCGTGCCGCGCGGCATGTCTGTGCGGACGGTTCTGGTTTATGATGGTCATTTGGCACCAAAAGTACAGGCAGATGGTTCCTTTGATTTCGCAATTCCTGTTGAGGAATTATTCAAATAAAACAGCTATTGAACTGTCAAAGAATTGAGTTTTTCATCATTCTCTGACAGTTCAGATTTGTTTTCAAACTGTCAAAGAATTGAGTTTTTCATTATTCTCTGACAGTTGAAAAATAGCTTCGTTGTTTTCGTTATTCAAACATTGCAAGCAGTCTTTTGAACGTATCCTGTCCGTCTAGACAAGTGTCTGTAAGCCAACCTTTTTCATTGTTCCATTCGGAAAGGCCGCGGTAGTAGAACATCTTCTTGCTGTCTTCAATAAGGAATGGAACGATGTTGTGCCGCAGGCATTCCTTTAGCGCGATTAGCCGGCCGACTCTGCCGTTACCATCCTGAAAAGGATGAATTTGCTCGAATTCCGCATGGAACGCGATGATGTCGTTGATGGTGACAGGCTGCTTTGCGTTGTAGCCGTCCAATAGCGACTTCATGCGCGTCGGGACGTTTTTCGGTTTCGTTGTTTCGCGGCCGCCAACGACATTTGGGCGTTTCTTGTAGTCGCCGACCGCAAACCAGTCGAGCGTGGAATCCTTCGTGTCATGCTTGAGAATATAATGCAATTTCTTGATGATTTCCTCTGTCAGCATGTCGTTTGCGCAATCGATGACATAGTCGATGGCGCGAAAATGATGAACGGTCTCCAAAATGTCGTCGACTGGCATGCCGTTGCTGACATCAAGCGTATTTGTCTCAAAAATCAGCCGTGTCTGGTCTTCGGTCAAACGACTGCCTTCAATGTGGTTGGAATTGTAGGTCATCCGTACCTGCAGCTCATGGTAAAGACCTCCAGATATTTTTGCATCCTTTTCCTCACGAAGAACTTGCAGAATTGGATTGGGCGAAATTTCATGGCAAATATCTGTCGCCGTGCAGGAGAAATAACGGCACAGTTTTTCCATAACGAGGCGTGACAGCTTTTCACCGCGTCCGATTTTTGCAATTGTGCGGGAAGAGATGCCGAGCAGCGTCGTCAGATCGGAACGCGTTATTCCGTGCTCTTTTAGTCTGTTTTCAAGTCCTTTGTAGGAAATCATACGGTAACCTCACTGGTATCTTTACTTATTATATCATTCATACATGAAAAAGTAAAGATTTTGCCATCAGATTTTCTGAAAAAGTAAAGATGATGACTGTATGGGCAAGATGGTTTCATTGAAAACGCACCGTTGGCAAGCTATATTCAATGGATGTCAAACATATAGGGAAGAGGAAAGTGGTATGGGTTAACGATATGAACAACGAAATCCTCTGGCTTCTTGTATTTTTCATCGACTTCGGCGCGTTGCTGCTCATCTACAAGTTTCTAGGCAAGATCGGCCTTTTCACATGGGTCGCCATGGCGACGGTCATCGCCAACATCCAGGTTATCAAGGTGATCCAACTGTGTGGCATTACGGCCACGCTGGGCAATATCCTCTATGCGTCCATCTTTCTGGCGACCGATATTCTTTCCGAAAACTATTCGAAAAAAGACGCCGCGTTGGCTGCGACCATCGGTTTCATCAGCATGCTGGCGTTGCCGATTCTCATGACGTTTTCACTCCTATTCACGCCCGGTGAAGGCGATTTCTCGCAGGAGGCGTTGAAGACATTGTTCGGTGTCGTGCCACGCGTCGTGGCGGGCTCCGCTGTCGCATATATCGTCAGCCAGTTTCACGATGTGTGGGCTTACCATTTCATCATGAAGAAATGGCCGAGCACAAAAATGCTGTGGCTGCGCAACAACGGCTCGACGCTCATCAGCCAATTGTTGGATTCGCTAATCTTTTCCACCATCGCATTTTACGGACTGTATCCCACGCGGGTTTTTCTGGAAATCGTCTTGACGACGTATCTGCTCAAGGCGGTCTGCGCGGTATTGGACACGCCGTTCATCTATTTGGCAAAATGGATGTATTCACACAAGATGATTAGAGAGCATTGAAGGCTATAAACCACGTGTTTTACTGTGTATCCCGTAGCCAGTAATTCATGTCGTCCTGACGACCTTCGTCAGTTCGCAGGCCGCCGTTGTCCTGTCGGTTAAAGCCAACTGTCCAGATTTTCACGCCATAGATTTTCCGTTGTTGCGGCTCGGCTTTTTTCTTCTCCGTATTCCAGACATATTGAATGACATCCATTTCGCCGCATTGATATTTCAATGGATTGCCAATGGCGTGCGGATCTTCAAATGGATTCATTTCCAATGGGAAAGAACCATGCTGACGTCTATGGAGCTCCGCCGCGACCAAACCGCGCAGGATGCGGTATTCAGCCGTGATGTCCTTTGTTGATATTTGGGCATGAACCAAAGATGGCCAAATATCATGAAAGAATAAGTGACTGGAATTTTCGTATGGAAAGTCTGGATCAAGAAAATGATGGAACATTCCTGCCACGCATTTGCGTTCATTGGCAAAGATGTACAAAAGCTGTGGCAAGAGGAAATTCACCATGCCGAGATGGATGGAATTGATTTCGCCAGTTTTCATTTTTCCATGCCAAAACATTTTGAGCAAATTCAGAGAATAGACAGCCTCCCCGTAAATCGTGTTTTGCATGACTTGCATGGCGACTTGTTCTCGGGATTCCATCCGTTGATCCAATTGACGCAGCCATTCATCGCTTGGCAGTCTTGATTCGATGATACGCGTCAATGCGTCAAGTTGATCTGATTCGCACATAATCCATATCATTCCACCATTAAGGAATGTGTCATTTTCCATGAATTCGGAAGTCCGGCGCATGCGTGCCAAGGCGGTCTCGACGGCGGAAAAATCCTTCGCCTCCAACGCCAGGCGGATACGCCATTTTTCATATCCGCACAAAACATGGAGATTGGAACCTTCAGATAGTGCCGCTCCAACTAACAACAGACTATTTGAATAGTCGCGAGCGTTGGGAGGCAACGATTTGTCAAACAATGCCTCCCAAGATTTCATCTGCTCCGTATCCAATATCTCCTTTCGCCAGACGTCGATGACATCCTGTGGAATCCCCTCCGTGAAAGGGTAGGTGTAATTAAACACGTCAAGAATGGTTTCTGCATAGCAGCCATCAGCTGATTCTCCCAATGCTTTATATCTTTCACGACGAAAGAAAGAAGCGGGTTCATTCTTAAACAATGATTTCCAAAAATCCGCATCTGGTTGCTGTCCATGGAAATAGACTTCAGTGATGGCTTCAGACGTAACAGGCTTGCCAACCGTCTTCTCAAAATTCGCTACTGCCATGCGGCTGATACAAACAGCCAACAATCCTATGCTCCATGATATTAGATAGAAAATGAGGCAAAATATCCACAGGTCTTTCACACCTTTGGTCCAAAGCCGTGCGTATGGAATTTGTCCGATACCCGCAATTGTCTTGCCTAGACTGACATAACCCACTGCAAACAATACGATAATCAGCATGATGCCGATAAAGGTTTTGTTTCCCGAAGAGACGGCATTGAGAAAAGGGTTGTTCAATGGTGTGTAAGTAAGCTTAGTTAAGATGTTTGCATTTATGTAGAAGCAGCAGATGATTGTTTTGAAAATGATCAAGGCTAATAAGCCAACACTTACTGTGCAGAAAATAACGCCTTGAACAAACATGCCCCAGGGAAGTTTTTTGAGAAGTCCTTGCCTATTGACGACAAGCGCATGAATCAACAGGAAAATACCATAAGCTATCACTATAATTGCGATAATGACGCTGCTTCCGATGAATAACTGCAAGATGCTTTGTTTGTGTACATCAAATATTCTTGAATCATATTTTTGGATGAGAATGCATATCCAACACAACAGACTTAGCCAAATATATGGCATGACAAAGAACAACGTCAGGCCGAAATGTGCGCCTTGCGGCGATTCATTCCAGAAGAATATCTTGCGAAGCCACTGTTTCATACCTATTTCCTTGTATTTACATGAACCAAATCCAAAACTTGTTGCAAGGCTTTTAGACCTTATTAGGAAAGGAACGCTCTTGAATCTATTTTTTCAAAGCAAAATCCGTGCCAAGTCGTTTTCAGTACAAGACAATATGCAATTGGTCATACAAGTGTACATTTTTTGCATACCTGCCTGACATTTTTTGTATATCTGGTGTCATTTTAGGTATAAATCAAATCAACGGCAGGATCCCATTTCCATGGAATGGCGGTGGAATCCACCTTTTTTACCATACGCTCTATAGAGGTAGGTAGAGATGTCCTTGTAGGTGGCGCCCTTGCAGGCGCTGTTTCAGGAGGTGTTCTCCCCCCATGCTGCGCGCCACTACGGGCGCTTGCATGGGGTTACGCATGGTTTCGCACTCCGTGCGATGCCGCTTCGCGGCTTCCATAACCTACCCTCTTGGGGAACAGAGCGTTACCATAACATGCTGAAATTAGCTGTCAAATCTGTAACGTGTTTTTTTTCAGTATATTGTGAAGTTCATGAGGCTTGCTAAGACTGAGCGATCTTATGGCCATTTCTAGTAAACTAGAAGACTAGAATGCTAGAAGGCTAGAAAGTATCTAGCTGTGAGTTTGCTGGCAGGAGCATACAAAAAATCGGCGGGTGCTTTCGAAATGAAAACGCCCGCCGTTTTAGCGATAGATTGTTGTGATTAGCGGTTAATTGGCTTTTTCGTCATCTTTGACCTGTCCGTCTTCATTGTCGGTGGTGTTCTGAGCCTCCTTGAGGGATTTCAGCAGACGGTAGAGGTCGCGAGAACTGCCCCACGTGAACCAAACAGTCGTGACGATACCGACGAGCAGGCTGAGCGGCAGCGAGTAGAAGATCCAGATGTTGGTCCATGTGGCTTCCGTCCAACGCCATGCCGGCTTGAGGTTCCAGATGGCTTCCACGAGGAAGAAGAAGAAGTTGTAGAATGACCAGATGACGACACTCCATGCCAAAATACGGTCGCCTTTGGAATATTCCGGCGTGATGCCGAGGAGGCTCTTCCAGTTGAATTTCTTCTCTTTGGCGGATTCGATGACGCTCTTGTCGGCTTCCTTGTCAACGAAGTGTTCGAGGTTGTATTCGCCGCGGTGGAGGAGTTTGTCGAGATTGTAGGGCTTCTTGCAGGTCAGCCAGGAGACGACGACGTAGCCGACGATGGCGGAGACCATGCCGAGGAGGTAGATTTCCTGTCCCGTGATCGGGAACTTGCGGGCGAATTTTTCAGGCTCGACTTCCCAGTTGACGATGGTGAGTTTGTCGCCGAGATAGGCGAGGGAGAGGCGGAAGTTTTCAAGGAAGTTCGGGAAGTTCGTGGCGAGCCAGTTGTGGACATCGACCCATTTCTGGTTGATGCCGAAACCGAGAATGGCGAAGAAGAGGCCGACGATCATGGCCGTGAAGGCACCAGCCGTCGTTCCTTTCCGCGTATAGAGGCCGCCGAGCATGCAGGCACCCGCGCCGCCGAGATAGATGGTTCCCGTGAGGGCGAAGAACTGGAGGATGTAATCGCTCTGGCTGAAGTAGTAGCTGAACCACCAGGCGAAGACGGCGACGAAGGAGATGGCGATTCGGAGTAGGCGGAGCTGCGCCGTCTGGGAGATAGGTTTATGGTAGATGGGCAGGACGACGTCCTGAATGAGAATCGTGCCCCAACTGTGGAGGTAGGTCGTATCTGTGGAGACCATGAGGAAGATCATGAGGGCCATGAACGTGCCAGTAACGCCGATGGGCAGGATGTGGCGCAGGGCGACGGGCACAAGCATCTGATTGCCAATGGTTTCACGCGTAGTGAGCGTCTTCTTCAACTGCTGGGCGGCGGGGGTGCTTTCCGTCGCTTTGTCTTCGGCAAGGGCCTTGACGTCGCTTTCCGTTACGCCTTCGGGAAGCGGGAATTCCTCCTGCACCATTTCATGGATTTCCTGATGGACGGCGGCCGCATGGGTGGCGTAGTGGGACGAATTCATATAGGTATAGGCGCCGATAACCATCAGCATGAGGGCGATGCCCATGAATCCCGCGCGCCACTGGCCGAGAACGCCGGCCATTTTCTGTTCATGTGGGTTGGCGGCGGAGCAGTAGTAGGCCTGGTTGCCGAGCCATGCGTTACGGTTGTAGATGGCGCCGATCATGCCGATGATGATGTACAACAAGTTGAATTGCGTCAGTTTATCAACATTGAAGGGATTGAAGAAACTCTCGCCTTCGGGACGGCTCAAAACGGCGTCACGGACATCCGCGACACTGAAGATGCAAAGCAGCGCAACGACAATCGCCGTATAGCCGAAGTATGCGAAAATACCTTGGCAGCAGTCGGTTACCATGGTTGTGATCTGTCCGCCGGCGAGCACGATGAAGAGGGCGATGCCGAGGAAGATGGCCATCAGCAAGCCGAAAGTCTTGAAGTGAATTCCGCAGATGGTGACGATTTGCGGCAGATGGCAATAGTAGATGACGAAACGGCCTGCGACGGCGGGGAAGAGGGCGTAGTTGATAAGACCGGAGATGAAGGCTGTGCTGCCCGCGAAGATTCGGAAGGAACGGTTGTAGCGCTTTTCATAGAATTCCGCCATTGTCAGCACACGCGTTTCGCGGTAGCGGTAGATGACGAAGCCTGTCAACGTCATTAACAATGTAAGGGCGAATGTGAGGTTGCCCCAGAATTCGATGGCGTAGCCAGAACGGTATTTCGATTCGAACTGGGCGACGACGGTGATCAGACCCATGCCAGCCGTGCCGTCAGCGACGGTCAGCAGATATCGTCCTGCTTTACGGCCTGCGGCGAGGAATCCCGCCACGTTGTTCGTGTAATGTTGCGCCAATACGCCGATGAAGACGATGGCAATCAATGGAATGGCGACAATCGACCAATCTAGAAACGACATCCTGAAAAGCTCCTGTTTTGGGTTGTTATGGTTAATGTGCTGAAAACAAAACAAATGGCCCTGTCAAAAGGCCATTCATGACAATTTAACGCCATATTGTAAAAATGCACTTCCTGCTGACATGTATTTTCCATGAAAAAGGTGTTTTCATTTTGCAAGGAAAATGGTGGAGGTCGGATAGGCGAAGGAGAGACCTTCTTCGTTGAAGCGTTTCAAGACGGCCATGTTTGCTAATGTGCGATAAAGAAGTAATAGAAGTGTAAAAAATTTTGCCGTTCCTATCCGGCACTTAGGGCTGTGTCGGATAGGTCAGGCGTTAGGCTTCCGGCAAGTCTATCTTGCCGACAAAGCTGTAATAAATCTCAATGTCCTGCCTGCGGGTGCCGTTCTCGTCATAGCTGCACTCATGCACGACGATTTTCTCAATCATTTCCCGCAAGAGGGTGGGGGTCAATTCTTCAAAAGCAAGGTGCTTTCTCACAATCCCCATGAATTTCTCGGCGTTGACGGTGGCGGCCTGCGACTTGGAAAGTTCCTCCTGCAAAGCGGCAGCCCGGTCTTTCAGTTCCCGCTGCTCCTGCTCATAGTCCGCCGACAGCTCCATGAAACGCTCGTCGCTGATTTTGCCGCTTACATTGTCCTCATACAGCCGCTTGATAATGCGGTTCACTTCGGCAATGCGTGTCTGGGCCTGTTCAAGCTGCTTCGTGGCTGCGGCGGTCTTTCTCTTGCCGCCGATTTCGTTCTGCTGGATGAGCAGCTTTACAAAGCGGCTCTCATGCCTGGCGGCGTATTCCGTCACTTGCCGGAGATTGGAAAGCACGCCCGCCGTCAAAAGGTCGGTGCGGATAAAGTGTGCCGTACAGTCACGGGTACGCTTCTTGTAGCTGCCGCAGATATAACAGTCCTGCTTGCGGTTCTTGTTCTGATACCGCTGCTGATACAGCACATGGCCGCAGTCGGCGCAGAACAGCATACCAGAGAACAGCCCCACTTCATCATAGCGGTTCGGGCGTTTTCGCTGCTTGCGTAACTCCTGCACACGCTCCCATGTTTCCGTGTCGATAATCGGCTCATGGTGATTTGGGAAGATAGCCTGCTTCTCGATGGGGTTCTCAACGCTGTGCTTGACCTTGTAAGAGGGCTTCTCCGTCTTGAAGTTTACCAGACAGCCAGTGTACTCCCGGTTTTCCAGCAGATGGACGACGGTGTTTGTCGCCCACTTGCACTCATAGCCGGGGTGGTAGCGTCGGGTGCTGCCCGTCCTGCGGTATTCCAGCGTCCCCGGCGTGGGGATTTGCTGCTCCGTCAGCATACGGGCAATCTTGGTCGGGCCATTTCCCGCAAGGCAAAGCTGGTAAATCTGCCGGACAACCGGGGCGGCTTCCTCGTCAACGATATAGTTCTCGTCCTTGTCCATGAGATAGCCATAGACTGGCTTGCTGGTTACAGGCTTGCCGCTCATGCCTTTTGCTTTCTTTACTGCCTTGATTTTCTTGCTCGTATCTCTCACCAGCCATTCGTTAAATAAGTTCCGCAGAGGGGTAAAATCATTGTCCATGCCGCCGTTTGCGCTGTCCACGTTGTCATTGACAGCGATAAAACGCACGCCCTTTTGAGGGAACAGCATTTCCGTGTAAAATCCCACCTGCAAGTAATTACGCCCCAGCCTGCTCATGTCCTTGACTATGACGGTGCCGACTTTCCCGGCTTCAATGTCTGCAAGCATGGCTTGAAATCCGGGCCGCTGGAAGTTCGCACCTGAGTAGCCGTCGTCGGTGTACCAGCGCAGATTGGTAAAGCCGTTCTGCTTGGCGTAGGCTTCCAAAATCCGTTTCTGGTTGGAAATGGAATTGCTCTCGCCTTGCAATTCGTCCTCATGGGACAATCTCGGATAAAGGGCGGTAATGAGGTTTTGGGTGGCTTGTCTTAACATAAAATCCTCCGTTTCCGACAGCCAGCCCCACTATTCCGTGGTTTCATTGTACCACGGAACAGGGGCGGCTGTACAGCGGTAAAAGTGATAAATCTGCTTCTTTACAGCTTGTCAAATCGCCTTTTTTTGTGTAGCAGCGGCTTCCGCTTCCAGTACCCTCGCCATCTTGTCGGCGGCGGTGCTGGTGGTGTCTTTCTTGAAAAAGCCGGACACGACAAGAACGGTATTCCCCATGCGGATTTCCGTCACGCAGTCGGGGCGGCGGGTGGTACGGTGGTCGTGCTGCTTGATATTCTCCATAGGCAATACTCCTTTCATTCAGCCAGCAGTTTCTTCATGGTTTCCATTTTCCGCTTTGCGGTTTCCTGCCGGAAGTTGACGCCAGTAAAGCGTATCGGGACGCACATGGACAGCAGTCGGTCATAAATCCGGGAATGGGCCGTGTCTGTCGGCTTTTTCAACTCGTCCAGCGGGCGGTTGGTGGTGGCGATCAGCGGCTTGTTGCTGCGGTATCGGGTATCAATCACATGGAATACCTGTTCCAGTCCATAGTCGGTGCCACGCTCCATGCCGAAGTCGTCAATGATAAGCAGCGGATAGCGGCAAAGGCGGGAAATATACTCATTCCGGCCTGTAAAGCCGGGAGAGAGGTCGCCCAGGATAACGGCGAAGTTCGTCATATATACGGGGACTTCTTTCTCCATGAGGGCGTTTGCGATACAGCCCGCAAGGTAGCTTTTCCCGTTGCCGACGTTCCCCCAGAACAGGCAGCCGATGTTTTCGGCCTGCATTTCTTCCCAATGCTCCGCATACCGCCGGGCAATCCCGGTCTGCGGGTTTCTGCCGTTGTCGTTCTCGAATGTCCATTGCTGCATGGCTGAGTCGGCAAAAGCCCTCTGTTTCAGATTTTCCACGGCTTCCACATGGCGGCGGTGTTCCTCGGCGGCCTGCCGCTGCTCACGGGCGGCTCTCTGGCAGTCGCACTCTGCCGGGTGGCGGTCACGGCCAAACAGCTCCTTACCCTCCGGGAAGTAGGCTTCTTTCGGCGTATGGCACTTTCCGCAGTAAAGCAGTCCGTCCTCGCCGATATAGTCCTCCATCTCCGGGGCGGCGGTTGTCATGTTCTCCAAAATATCTTTGATTTCACTTGTCATAAGCTTTCTCCCTCCATACAGGTATAGTCGGGGATGCCCTGTTTTACGGCTCCCTTTTTGTCATTGGCCGCCCATCTGTGCAAGGCGGCGGCATAATTCTGGTAGGCTTTCCCGCTGGCGGCAAGGTAATGGCTCATTTCCTCAATCAGCCGTTCCAGCCTGTCCGGGTATTCTGCCTGTAACTCGTCATATTCGTCCTTTGACAGAAAAATATTCTCATATCGGCCATAAGCTGTGGGCGGCTCCCCACTCGCTCTCATTGTTTGGTTCTCTATTAAGTTGTTTATATTAGTTTTGTTAGGGGTCGGTTTTCCGACCATCATAGGGTCGGTTTTCCGACCGTCATAAGGTCGCTTTTCCGACTGTATGAGGGTCGCTTTTCCGGCCATCAGTTGGTCGGAAAACCGTACCACTGGGACAGGCGGCACTTTCACATAAAGCCGATTGGGTGCGGAGAAGCCCCGCCGTTCCCGTTCTAAAAGCCCGGCTGCGTCCAGTTCTTTCAAGGCTCCCTTGATGGCGGTACAACCCTTGTCCAGCATTTCCGCTATCTCCGCAACGGGGTAGACAATGAATATCCTGCCCTCGCCGTCCTGCCAGCCGTTCTTCTGTGACAGGGTGGAGCGGTCTAATAAAAGCGCATACAGCAGCTTGGCGGTCTGTGAAATCTCCATTTTCAGCAGGAAACGGGGGTATGGAAGATAGGCGGGCAGCGTGGTGTCTGCCCTGATATAATCAGCGATAGTATCACCTCCCTCTGTGTTGTGTCGTTTTTGGGCTTTGTCACGCATTAGGACGGCATTTCCGGGGGGAAAGGATAAATGTATCGCATACCCTTTGACACCCACGAAAAAAGCCTTGATTTATGCGGGTTTGAAAGGCTCTAAAGCGTGACATTTCTGCCTTTGTTTCCGCTTTCTCTCGGCGGCTTTGCGTTTCTTCATGCACCCGGCGCAGCCGGGGCAGTATTTCCCCCGGTTGGATTTGGGGACAAAGGCCGCCCCGCAGACCGCGCAGCGTTTCCGGCTCCCCCGGTACAAGAGGGCTGCGGCCAGCTCCCCGTCAAGGGGCAGGACAGCCACACGGAACCAGCGGCACATGAGGGAATAGGAAATGCTCTGGACGCACACGCAAGGCTCCCCGTCGTCTAACAGCAGGCAGTTCCCCTCGTCGTAGTTACAGCACTCATGCACAAGGCGGCGGGCTGCCTGGTGCTGGCGGTAGTCCATGCGGGACGGCTTATCGTTCATGGCTCTGCTCCTTTCTGCGGTGCGGCTCTTCCCGGCGCAAAATCTGGTCGATGTTCCGCTTGACGGTCTGCAACTCCCTGAACCGCTGCTTCTGTTCGTGATAGGTGTTGTACAGGCCGTCTTTCTCGGAGATAAGCTGCTCGATCTCGGCCTGCAACGCTTTTCGGCCGGGCAGCTTGGTAAGCCCCTGTGCCTTGAAATACCGGGCGGCGGCTTCGGCTATGATAAAATCGCTCTCGTTTGCCTGGCGGTATGCGGCGCGGGCTTTCTCGGATTTCTGCGCTTTCAGCCCCTCGCGGATGGGCTTGGTCTTGGCATAGGCAAGTACCTGTTGCCGCAACTCCCTTTTCCCTTGCAGCTTCGTTTCCAGTGCTTTCAGTTCGCCGCTGGTCTGGCGCATTTCCTGATAGGCGGTAGCAACGGCGGCTTCAAGCTGTTCCGGGGAAGAAAAGCCGTACTGTTGGTAGATGGTCAGGGTCTTGGCGGCCTGTTTCAGATTGTGTATCTTCGCCCATCGTTCATAGCCTTTGCCCTTGCCCTCGGCCATCTTCTGCTCAATGTCCACAAGCCGCTGCACACTGTCCTGTCTGGGGTCGATTTTCCCTGTCTTTTCGCCCTGTAAGCGGCCTTTCCCGGCGTGTAGGTATTCGGGTATGGCTGCGGTCTGTTCGGCGGCTCTGGCGGCTTGGTGCTGCGGGGTGTAGCGAACCGTTACGCCCCTCTGGGCGTTCTGCTCCAAAACGGCAAGGACGGCGGTGCGGTCAAAGTCGCCGCCCAGCTTCCGGGCGGTGATAGGCTTCGTCCTGTCTGGCGTGAGGTAGGACAGCCGCCCCCGGCTCTCCTTGACGGTCACACCCTCCCGCAACAGCAGAGAGGAAAACTCGTCAAAGCTGGCAGCGGTGGCAAGGGCTTTCCGTAGGGTCTGCCGCAGCTTCTCCTTGTTCGTTTCAAACTTGGTCTGCCGGGGCGTGATACCGCCTGCAATCATGGGGGCGTTCTGCTTGTCCAGTGCGGCCTGTCCCTTTTTCTGCGCCCAATATTCCCGGTCTGTGACACGGTTCTTGCTGCCGTTCAAGAGGTCGATTTGGTAAAGTCCTTCCCGGTGGCACATCTCCATGACCTCGGACTTGAAGTAGCGTAGGGCTGCGTCGGTGCAGCGGTGCTTGCACCCGGCTTTCGTGTCCGCTGGCCTGTCCATGTAGGGCAGGAACGGCACTTCCTCTATCCGCAGGCTGTTAATGACGATATGCACATGGATGTTGCCGCTGTGGTTATGCCCGTCCGGGTGGGTGCAGACAAGGGCCTGATGGCCGGGGAAATGCTCTTTACAGAATTGCTCCCCCAACGCCTGCGCCCGGTCTACGGTCAGGCCGTTGTCCGGCCCGTCCCGTGGGTCAAAGCTGATGATATAGTGGTGGCTTTTCACATCCTCCCGCCGCTGATTTTTCTCATAGCGGAGATTGGAGCGCATACACGCAACGGCAAAATCCTCGCCGCCGCAGTTCAGCGTGGACAAGCGATAATCCTCACGGGGGATAAGCCTGCCGTTTTCATCAAGGACGGGCTTCATAGTAAATTCGTCATGCTCAAAGAGCAGGTATTGTTCGGCGGCTCCGTAGTCGGCGTTCTTAGAGCCTAAATGCTTGAGTGTTGCCAACGGCGTCACCTACTTTCTTTAGGACTTCATACTTGAGGGCGGCAAGGTCGGCGGCCGCTTCCCGCAATTCCTTTGCCATAGCCGGGTAGGGGCTATGCCACTCGTTGAGGGTGCGGGCAATCTGGTTGAGATTGCCGCCAATCCTGCCGTACTCGGCTGTGAGCTTCCCGACAGCGGAGAGCAGCTCGTCATTGACTGACGACACATGGAGTACGGGGCGTATGGTAGTGCGCCGGATGGCCTGCCGGAGAAATTCGGACTGACTGATACCATAGGGCGCAAGCCGTTCTGTGAAGTCGGCGTATTCTTCATCGGTCAGCCGGGTTTTCACAACATGGCTGCGGTGGGGGGTGTTGTATCGCTTCGGCATGGGCTGTAAACCTCCTTTCACTTATCACAAAAAATGGGCTGGTCTGTTAGCTATTTTCGGGGCATTTCCTGTCTGCCGGACAGAAATATTTTTGCGGCGTAAGCCGCATAGCAGGGTTTGGGGAAGGCACTCCCCAACAAGTTTCCCGCGAGGGGCAAAACCGCAGAATTGCGGATTTTGGCACCGTGGTAGAAACTTGCTCTAAGTAAGCCGTAGATTTCCCCTTGCACTTACTACTCGTATAGCTGCCGCCTGTTTTGGCCGGATTTCTGCAAAAATCTTACGGCGTGGGGCGATTTTTACCCGCAGTTCTTTCTTTCCGCTAAAGATACATTTCAAAGGCCGCCAGCTACCCGCTTGCCGGGAATTTTCTCAAATTTTCCTTTGCCTTAGAAATACAGAAAATGCAGATTTGGCTACCGCCGCAGAAAATTTTTTGTTTCCGGCTTCACCTACCTACTACGGATGACTTTGCGATTTTGCCAAACGGATAAAGAAAAAAGCAGCAAATCTTTTTCAGACTTACTGCTTTCGCTGGCCGCCGATGGGCGGTGGATATTCAGTTTTGAAAGTTCAGGTCAGGTTGGCCCGATGATGGATAGCACAATAAATTCCTGTTTTCCCTTTAAGGCATTGTGCATTTTTTCTATTTCTCTTGATGATTATTTTTTTCATAATCAATCAATGTACCTATAACAATTCCAATCAACATTCCGATACCTGCACAAATAGAAATAGCAAAAAGATTTTGCAAAAACGCCCATGCCAACACACCTATGCAACCACCGACAATAAATCCTGTTAATAAGCCAATAGTTAAGTATTTATTACTTTTCATATTGCTATATCTCCCCTAAAAGTATATTTGTCGTTGGTTCTATTATACTATGACCTGCTTCCTTTAGGAATAGATGAATTGTAAACTGGCTGGAGTGAAACCGCTAATGACAGCCAGTGTTTGTTCTTTGTTTATCGGTCAAAGCGAAATTTGAACAGGGCGGCAATGAGCTGTTGCTTTATATGTTCCTCAACTTCGGCGTTGACTTTCCCGTGTACTTTGGAACAGTAGCGGATATATCCGGCATAGTGGGAAAGAATGGTGTCGATTGCGTCCGGGTCGCCCTCATGGGCTTTGACGATTGTTTCATAGGGGAGAAGTTTACTCATAGTCATTTCCCTCCATGAGCCGCCTTAACCGCTGCAAGGCAAGCCGGATATGCCGCCCCGCTGTGCTGCGTGTCCGGCCAATATGTACGCCGATCACTCGCTGCGGCTGGCGCAGGAAATAGTAACGAAAAATTTCTTCCTGCGTCTGCTCCGGCAAAAGGGCAAGGGCGGCGGCAAGCTCCGCATGATACAGAACGGCGGTCTGGCCGCAGGCGGTAAAAAGATATTCTTCAAGCTACTCCGGCTCGGCAAGCTGGACAAACTTTTCACTCATCAGATAATCAAGGGAAACTTCCCGTTCCCACCTCCGGCGCAGCTTCAAGATTTTATCTATGGCTGCGTGACGAATGACTACCTTGCAAAAGGCATTGAATGTGTACTGGATATGCACCTTGTAGGCTTCATCTTCGGTCATGGAAATTCCCCCTCTCTGAATAATAGTGCGGGGCGGCAGTACTCCTTGCTGTCGCCCCTTGATTGCCTACCAGCAAAGACGGGCGGGGCTGTCAACGACGGCGCGAAGCGGCGTTCATTTTATCGTTGACTGGCTCGGCTGGGTTTGCTATTTACCCGACAAACTTGAATTTATTTTAAGCTATCACGTTTTACCTTCTTAAGCCTTACTATCATTACCATAGGAATTTCTTTGTTGGTTTTGAAACATTCTTCATAAAATCCATCAATGACAAATCCAGCTCTAAAACAAAGGTTAAAAATATCTTGTATGGAACGATGATAATAAATCTGCTCTTTCGGTTGCCCTTCAATCGCTATATCATAGTAACTGTGCGGTGTCATATATTTTTCAGTCAACGTGACAAAACAAGGGTGTTGCGTTGCAAAGACAAAAATTCCGCTTTCCTGCAACAGTTCATAAACAGCCATAAGAAGTGGTTCAATATCCGTAATATCCATAATTGCCATATTAGAAACTGCTTTCGTAAAGGCTCGATTTCTTTTTAATTCTAATATACTTTTTCTATCGGTCGCATCCGCCACACAAAATTCAATTTGTTTTGCATATTGTGATTGCCGTCTTTTAGCCAATTCTATCATTTTTTTGCTGTAATCAAAAGCGACAACCGAAGCGCCTCTTTGTGCAAGATACGAAGAATAATTTCCATTGCCACACGCAATATCCAAAATGTAATCCGCAGGATTAGGAGATAGAAGTTCCGTTACTTTGGGACGCACTACCTCTCTGTGAAATTCATTAGATTCGTCACCCATTGCATTATCCCAAAATTGTGCGTTCTCCTCCCAGATTTTTTTACTTTCCTCTGTTCCCATGTTCTCTCCCACTCCCCAAATTTGCTTTTTTGCTTCCATTAAATCTTCCTTACTATATTCCATTGTTACCCTCCATAACTTCTGATTGTTGCCGTCTTGACGATTATGTATCTTTACATTACCTTCTGAAACATATGGCGCACCTTGTCCAGGCGGCTGTTTGGACGGCGGGGCTGGATGACCGGCTGACCGACAGCGGCCTGATATCCTTTCAG
>JAEEGJ010015795.1_pt1 | contig 17509 bp, 19 predicted proteins | sample 8958761 | NCBI WGS metagenome assembly JAEEGJ01 (sample SAMN16246546, study PRJNA631951) | gut metagenome | biome: gut microbiome; feature: rumen; material: RS-attached | host: Bos | place: Iran: Karaj | collected 2018-10 | reverse complement strand
AGGCCGAGCGGTTCAGGGTCGTCAAGGATGGTCTCAGCACGGTCATCATCGGCAAACCGAATGTCGGCAAGTCTTCGCTACTGAATGCGCTGCTGGAAAAAGACAAGGCTATCGTGACAGACATCGCCGGTACGACCAGGGACTTGGTCGAAGGGAAAGTCAGTCTGAAGAACGTGACGCTGAATCTCATCGATACTGCCGGTATCCGGGATACGGATGAGCAGATCGAGAGGATCGGCATTGAGAAGACGATGAAGGCCGTTGAAGATGCGGATCTGATCATCCTGGTGGTCGATGCCTCGAATATGGATGAAGAAGATGAGAAACTCATGGAGCGCTATAAGGACCGCAACATGATCGTCGTCCACAACAAGTCTGATCTCAACAGGAAAGGTGAGATCTCGATCTCGGCACTCAACAGGGACATCTCTTCCCTGACCGGGTATCTCAATGAAAAATACAAAGACGACATCTCACTGGCGGATGAGGATGTCCTGAATAATGAAAGGCAGATCGCGCTGATGAAGATGTGCCTGAAGCAGCTGGAAGACCTCTATGAGAACATCGGGGTCAGCAGTACCGATATGCTGGTAACGGATCTGGACAGCGCCTATCACTATCTGTGCGAGATCCTTGGAAAGGAATATCAGGAGGATCTGATCGATCACATGTTCAGAAACTTCTGTCTGGGCAAATGATGAACTGGCTCGATTCACACTGCCATATCAACGATGAAGCGTTCAGGGATGACCTGGACCAGGTCCTGGAGAACATGGTCAGAAACGATGTTCGTAAGGCGATGATCGTCTCTTCCTATATCGAGGACTATGAATATGCATTGAAGATCAGGGATGAGAGGATCTGTTTTAAGCGTTCTCTGGGGATCTATCCGGGCGATGCGAGTGCGGCTGATGATGAAGTGATAAGGAACTTTGCCTCTCATTTCACTGATGATGATTGTGTTGCGATCGGCGAGATCGGCCTGGATTACTACTGGGACAAGGACAACCGGGACATTCAGAAGAGGATCTTCACGCAGCAGGTCAGAATGGCGCAGAAGCTGGATAAGCCGATCATCGTCCACAGCAGGGATGCCATAGATGACACTTATGAGATCCTGAAGGAGAATCCTGTTAAAGGCGTCATGCACTGTTATTCCGATTCCGCTGAGATGGCGCGTTCTTTCGTGGAACTCGGCTTTTACATCTCGATCGCCGGTCCGGTGACCTGGAAGAAGAACGAGGAACTGCTGAGGGTCATCAGAGCTGTTCCTTTGAACAGGATGCTGATAGAGACAGACTGTCCGTATCTGACGCCGGCTCCCAACAGGGGAAAGCGCAATGAACCGGCAAATGTGGTCTACACCGGCCGGAAGATCTGTGAGGAACTGGGGCTGGATGAGGAGGCTTTCAAAAAACAGCTTAACGAAAATTATCATATGCTGTTTGGGTTATAATATTATTTGAATCAGGGGAGATGATAGAAATATGGAATTACTGTTTTTTGTAGCGATGTTCTGTCTGCTGGCTTATGTCATGTACCGCAATATCGTACTGATCGGCCGTTACAGACACAATAAGGAATATATCGATTGTTATAAGGAGATGCTGGCGGGCAATGAAGGGGCATATGATCGCACCTGCCGCTATATCGAAAATGAAAAGTCAGCTGAATACAAGAACAAAGGTCTGGTATTGAAGCTCTATCAGCAGCTCGACAGGCAGGAAGATGCCGTGGCGACTGCCCAGGCGATCGATCTCAAAGAGATCTTTTACCGCAAGGGAAACTATTCCAAGCAGCAGATGGCGATGAACAATGACATCTTCATCTGGCTTTACATGGATCTTGCCAAGGCCAGAAAGCTCTCCAAGTTCGATGTCCTGAACACGCTTTATGAGAAGGTCCTTGAACTTGATCAGCTGGAGAACAGAGTCGAGTATCGTCTTGCCAAGGCGATATACAACGCACTGTGCGAAAAGGAAGATGCCGGTGTTCAGTTCCTTTCTTCGATGCTGGATGGCGGTTATGCCGGTCTTGAATATGAAAAGAATCTGATCGGTCTCTACAAGCGATTCGCTTCTTCCACACTGGCTTATTCAGGTGAGCCGATGGAAGATTACTACAAGGAGGATCTGCATTCTTTTGCGGCTACAGCCATCGGCAGATCTTACCTCAATGATCTGGAGATCTATGAGAAGTATCTGCCTAAGACAGCCAGGACAGATGAGGATCCTTTGACAGAGAACGAAGGGAAATGAAGCTGATCGTAGGTCTGGGAAATCCGGGAAATGAATACGTAAAAACTCGTCATAACGCGGGTTTTTTACTCATTGATGCACTTTGCGAAAAACTCGGTGTGATTCTTGACAAAAACAAGTGCAAGGCGCAGTATGGTATCTATCGCCACAAGGGTGAGAAGATCATCATCGCAAAGCCGCAGACCTACATGAATCTCTCCGGTCTGTCTGTTTCTTCTCTGATGCATTTCTATGATGTCGATGTAAAGGATCTGATCGTGGTCCACGATGATCTGGATCTGCCTCTTGGAAAGCTCCGTCTGCGCAGCCAGGGTTCTTCCGGCGGGCAGAAGGGCATGGGCAACATCATCGAACAGCTCGGCACTTCGAAGATCGACCGGATCAGGATCGGGATCTCCAACGACAAAAACATCGATACGAAGGACTATGTCCTGGGAAGGTTTTCAAAAGAGGATGAGAAGATCCTTTCCGATGTCCTGGACAAGGGTTCGGATGCCTTGATCTATGCTTTTGACCATGATTTTGATGTGGTGATGTCCAAATTCAATTGATGAAAAATCAGGATATCTTACAGTATGTTGAAAAAGTAGCGAATGATGCAGATCATTCTTTTTTAAGTTATAACTCTCTGACAGAGGAGGCTTTGAAAGTGGCGGTCAGAGCCAGGGGTTCAAAGAGGCCTCTGATCGTCGTCAAAGAGAATGCCTATCTGGCTAACCGCATGAGAGATATCCTGGTCTCATATTTTGATGATGATGAGATCACGGCTTTTCTGCCGGAAGAATCGATGCGGGCTGAGGAGATCGCTTCTTCATTTGAAAACAGAGCCGCCCGTCTGATCAGCCTTTACAAGATGATCAGATCCGATCGGCTGAAGATCATCCTCTGTTCTCCTTATGGTCTGATCCGGCATCTTCCGAAGAAGGAGGAACTCGAGGAGAAGCTCATCACGATCAGAAGAGATGACGTGCTGAACAGGGAAGAGCTGATCGAAAGGCTTTTGAAACTCGGCTATGAAAAGACGAACCACGTCGAGACGCCGATGACTTTTGCTTCCAGAGGCTTTATCGTCGATGTCTTTTCCGTCAACTATGACAAGCCTTTGCGTATCGAATTCTTTGATGATGTGATCGATTCGATCCGTCTTTTCGATCATGAGACTCAGAGGACTCTGGAGAGGATCGATGAAGCGGAGATCTGTTTCGCCAAAGATGTCTTCTTCTCTGACGAAGAGAAGAGCTATCTGAAAGAGAACGTTCCTGCCGAGAGCGGGCAGATGGAGCTGGATCTGGAATACATCAGTTCCGATATCTACCGTCAGTCCCAGTACTTCTACTGCTGCTACTTTGAGAGGGCTCATCTGAAGGACTACTTCCCTGATGCGTGCATCTATCTTTCGGATGAGGAGAAGATCGACGCGCATCTGAAGATGCTCAGCGATGAGACTTTCACATACATACAGGAGATGCATGAGGAGCACAAGCTTCCTTTGCGTTTTTATGTATTTGGAGAATTCAAAAGGGAAGTTGCGCAAAGGGATCTGCTTACAGGAAAACCGTTCTCCCAGATCCCGAGGATCTCTGAGATCGATTTCCCATATGGAACGATCGATTACATCACCAATGTCCTGAAGAACGAGAAGAGTGCTTATAAGCTGGTCGTCGTGGATGAGAAGCATTTTGAGGAGATCGTCAATTCTTTCCTGAAGATGGACATCCCTTATTCGATCTGCACAGGCGATCTGTCCCAGGGCATCAATATGGCTTATGGAGACGTCTATGGCGGTTTCACGATCGCGGAAGAAGACCTGTCTGTCTATACGGTCAAGGAGCTCTTCAAGAACCGTCCGCGCAGCGGCCGTTATGCCAACAGGTATGGCGAAGCGAGGGCTTTGAATTCCTATGAGGAACTCAAGCGGGGCGACTATGTGGTCCATGACCAGTATGGGATCGGACAGTTCGTGGCGATCGAATCCAGAGTCATCAACGGCGTGGAGTGCGATTATCTCAAGATCATCTACAAGGGCAACGATGAGCTGCTGGTACCGCTGTCGCAGTTTTCTCTGGTCAGGAAATACGTCTCGAAGGAAGGCGTCGTTCCCAAACTGCACAAGCTGGGTTCCAAGGAATGGGCGGAGACCAAGAGAAGAGTCGAGGAAAATGTCAACGATATCGCTGCCAAGCTGATCGAGCTTTACAGTGTCAGAGATACGGACATCGGTTTTGCGTTCTCAGAAGATACACCGATGCAGAAGGAATTTGAAGACACTTTTGAATATGAACTGACAGATGACCAGGTCAAGGCGATCGCCGAGGTCAAGGCGGATATGGAAAAGGCAAAGCCGATGGACAGGCTGCTCTGCGGTGATGTCGGTTTCGGCAAGACCGAGGTGGCGATCAGAGCCGCTTTCAAGGCGGTCAATGACGACAAACAGGTCGCTTATTTGTGTCCGACGACCATCCTCTCCTTCCAGCATTTTGACACGTTCCGGAAGCGGTTCGAGGATTTTCCGGTCCGTGTGGAGGTGCTCAACCGTTATATTCCCGAGGATCGTCAGAAGAAGATACTGAGGGATCTGAAGGAAGGCCGTGTCGATATCCTGATCGGCACCCATCGCATCCTGTCCAAGGACATCGAGTATAAGGATCTGGGTCTTCTGATCATCGATGAGGAACAGCGTTTTGGTGTGGAACATAAGGAAAAAATCAAGGAACTGAAGAATTCGATCGATGTCCTTTCCTTGTCGGCGACACCGATCCCGAGGACTTTGCAGATGTCGCTGATCGGCATACGTGGTCTTTCAACGCTGGATACGCCGCCGAACAACCGTTATCCGGTACAGACTTACGTCGTTCACAAGAACGAGAATCTGGTCGAGGAAGTCATCATGCGCGAACTGGAGAGGGACGGTCAGGTCTTCTATCTGTTCAACAATGTGGAGATGATCTATTCGCTGGCGAGAAAGGTCCAGCAGAAGCTCCCTTATGCCAGAGTCGGAGTGGCACACGGTCAGATGGACCGGAAAGAGATCGAAGACATCATGTACCGCTTCTATCAGAACGAAATCAATGTACTGATCTGCACGACGATCATCGAGACGGGACTGGATATTCCGAACGCGAACACGATCATCGTGGACAACGCCCAGAATTTCGGTCTGGCCCAACTGTATCAGATCAAAGGCAGGGTCGGCAGATCCGACCGCATCGCTTATGCCTATCTGATGATCCCGGAGAAGAAACAGCTGACGGAAAGTTCGACCAAACGTCTGGAAGCGATCAAGGAGTTCACTTCTCTGGGTTCGGGTTATAAGATCGCCATGCGCGACCTGACGATCAGAGGTGCGGGCGATCTGCTAGGCGAGAAACAGTCCGGTTTCATCGACAATGTCGGTCTGGATCTCTATCTGGCCATGCTGAACAAGGCGATCCAGAAGGCAAAGGGCATCGAAACGGAAGAAGAGGAAAAGACACGGACGAATGTCAGCATTCCGATCTCGAGTTATATCCCGGATTCTTTCTCGGACAATGATTACGATAAGCTTTCTTTATATCACGAACTGTATGATATCGATAACAAAGAAGATCTTTTCGATTACTATCTGAAGATCACGGATGAGTATGGCAAGCTGCCGAAAGAGGTCGAAGCGCTTTTTGATAAGAAGAAGCTGGAACTGCTCTGCAATCTGAATCTGATCGATAAGGTCAGCAATATCAAAGGCAGGTTCACGATCGTCCTGTCCAAGGAATATTCTGACCGCATCGATGGTGTGAAACTGTTTGAGTTCGTCAATTCCATTTCCAAGGACATGGTCATCACCTATCGCAATTCAAAACTCGCAGTGTCTCTGGACAATCAGAAGGAAAATGTTTCGAAGATGTTGAAACTGGTCGATAATTTGGATAAACTGGAGAAAAATGCGGATCGATAAGTATCTCAAGGTCGCAAGGATCCTGAAAAGAAGAGAGATCGGAAAGCAGCTGGCACTCAATGAGCGCCTTTTCATCAATGGGAAGATCGCCAAGGCGGCCAGTGAAGTCAAGCCGGGCGATGAGGTGCTGATCGTTTTCGGACATCGGCAGATCCTGATCAGAGTCCTGGAAGTGCGCCAGACCGCTTCCAAGGAACAGGCGTTCGGCATGTATGAGGTCCTGGAAGAAAAGAAAGAGGAAAAAGCAGAATTTTGAGGGCAGGCCAAGGGCCTGCTTTCTTATCATTTGACAAAGGATGCGGGAAGAGATAAAATATGTAGCGTACTACATGTAGCATGCTACAAGTAGTGTGCTACAGAAAGGAGCCTGGTATGAAAAAGGATCTCAATATCGGTTTTCTGATCCACAGGATCGATAACAAGGTGAAAACGGATATCGATGCCCAGCTGAAGATCCATGATCTGACTTTCTCGCAGTCTCAGGTCCTCTTCCAGCTGATGAAAAACGGGGGATCCATGTCTCAGAAACAGTTGCAGGACGTCATGAAAGTCTCTCATCCGACGATGGTCGGACTGGTGCAGAGGCTGGAAGCGAACGGTTATGTCGAAACTGCCCTGGATCAGAATGACAAGCGCAACAAGATCGTGACGATCACGGAGGCGGCTGAACAGTTTTCACACGACATGGAGGAATCGAGAAAGAAGAACAGGAAAAAGATGTTGAAGGGCTTGAGCGAAGAAGAGGCGCAGGAGCTTTTCCGCCTTCTGAACAAGGTGTATGAAAATGTCAACGGCTAGGAGGGTTTATTGGTATGATAGCGATTCTGATAGATAAGATAGGGGAATACAAGAAGGAAACGATACTGACACCGCTGTTCATGGTGGGCGAGGTCCTTCTGGAGACCCTGATCCCTACGATCATGGCGATGCTGATAGATGAGATGACAGGCGAGAGCCTGGATCCCGTCATCAGATATGGGACCATGCTGCTGGTGCTGGCGATGCTGTCGCTTTTTTGCGGAGCGATGTCTGCCAGATTCGGAGCAAAGGCTTCGACCGGTTTTGCGAAGAATCTGAGAAGGGACATGTTCTATCATGTCCAGGATTTTTCGTTTGAGGATATCGACAAGTTCTCGTCTTCCTCACTGGTGACCAGGCTGACGAATGATGTTTCTCAGATCCAGATGGCTTTCCAGATGCTGATCAGAATGGCGGTCAGGACACCCCTGCAGCTGATCTTTTCAGTCATCATGGCTTTCAGGATCAATCATCGTATGTCACTGATCTTCCTGGGCATCATTCCGGTGCTGGGCATTGGTCTCTATCTGATCTTCCAGACCGCCCATCCGATCTTCAGGAGGATCTTCAAGAAATACGACGCTTTGAACAATTCCGTGCAGGAGAACGTGGCCGGCATCAGAGTCGTCAAATCTTTTGTCAGAGAGGACTATGAGATCGAGAAATTCAACAGAGCTTCCGAGGAAGTCAGGAGCGATTTCACCAGGGCTGAGCGGATACTGGCTTTGAACAATCCATTGCAGATGCTGTGCATCAAGACGGCCAAGGAACTGATCTGTTATTTCGGTGCTCTGATGATCATCGATTCCGTCGGCACGAAACTGACGACAGGCCAGCTTTCTTCTCTGATCAGCTATGGTGTGGCGATCCTGGTTTCCATGATGATGCTTTCAATGGTCTTCATTCAGATCACTTTCTCAGCCGAGGCAGCGAACAGGATCTGCGAGGTCCTGACACATATGCCTAGTCTTTCTTCGCCTATGAATGGCGTAAAAGAAGTAAAGGACGGCAGCATCGTTTTCGACCATGTTTCTTTCCGTTATGATCCGCATTCCAAAAGAAATGCCCTGACGGATATCGATCTGGATATCAGGTCCGGTCAGACGATAGGTATATTGGGTTCTACCGGTTCTTCCAAGACGACGCTGATCCAGCTGATCAACCGCCTCTATGACGTCTCAGAAGGAGCTGTCTATGTGGGTGGCGTGGATGTCAGGGATTATGACCTGGTCTCTTTGCGCGATGCGGTGTCGGTCGTCTTGCAGAAGAATGTCCTTTTCTCCGGTACGATCAGAGAGAATCTCAGATGGGGCAACAAGGAAGCCAGCGATGAGGAGATCGAGAGAGTCTGCAAGCTGGCACAGGCGGATGAATTCATTCAGCAGATGCCGGATAAGTACGATACGGTCCTGACGCAGGGTGCCACCAATGTGTCGGGCGGTCAGAAGCAGAGATTGTGTATCGCCAGGGCACTGTTGAAGAAGCCGAAGATCCTGATCCTGGATGACTCGACCAGCGCGGTCGACACAAGGACGGATGCCCTGATCAGAAAGGCGTTCAGAGAGGAGATCCCTGATACGACCAAGATCATCATTGCCCAGCGCGTTTCTTCGATCGAGGATTCCGACCAGATCATCGTTCTGGATTCAGGAAAGATCGTGGAACACGGAGATCATAATGAACTGATGAAGCTCAATGGAATATATGCCGAGATCTACGAATCTCAGACCAAAGGAAAGGAGGAAGACTGATGCCGCCTAGAGGAGGAAGATACGTCACTGACAAGAAGATCGATATGAAGTCGCTCTTCCGATTGCTGAAATACGTTTACAGCATTTATCATTTCAGGCTGTTCCTGGTGCTGATCTGCATCATCGTTTCCGCCATTTCCAATGTCATCGTCAATTCCTACATGGCCAGGCTGATCGACAGTGTCATCATCCCGGGCATGTCTGAGGGTTTTGCGGCTGTATCAGGACTGCTGATGCAGATCATCGTGACGATGATCATGATCGATATCCTTGGTGTTCTTGGCGCTTCCATCTATCCGCAGATCATGGCTGTCGTTGGACAGGGAACGATCAAGAATCTGCGTGATGATATGTTCGACAATATGGAGACGCTTCCGATCCGTTTCTTTGATTCACACACGCATGGCGAGATCATGTCGACTTATACCAATGACGTCGATACGATCAGGATGCTGGTGGCTCAGAGCATTCCGCAGCTGATCCAGTCGATCATGTCGATCTCAGTCATGATCTTCACGATGCTCAATTATTCTGTCTGGCTCACCATGGTCGTCGGGCTGGTGGTCTTCATGATGTTCAGGATCACGAAGCGTTTCGGCGGAAAGAGTGCCAGATACATGAAGGCCCAGCAGAGTTCTCTGGCTAAAGAAGAAGGCTTTATCGAAGAGATGATGGAGGGCATGAAGGTCGTCAAGGTCTTCAACCATGAAGAGGATGCCAAGGCAGATTTTGACAGGTTCAATGAACAGCTCTTCAGAGATTCCAATACGGCAAATGCCACAGCGAACATGCTGATGCCGATCCTTGGCAATGTCGGCAACATCATGTATGTCCTGCTGGCGATCACAGGTGGCCTTCTGGTCATCGCCGGTGTCAGGAATCTGACGCTGACGGGTTTTGATCCGATCTCGATCGGTGTGATCATCTCTTTCCTGGCGCTGTCCAGGCAGCTGTCTCAGACAGTGTCGCAGATCTCCATGCAGGTCTCGACGGTCGCCATGGCTCTGGCCGGTTCTGACAGAGTCTTCGCTCTGATCGATGAGAAGAGCGAAGAAGATGAGGGCTATGTCACCCTGGTCAATGCCTATAAGGATGAGAATGGCGAACTGCATGAATGTGAAGAAAAGACCGGTCTCTGGGCATGGAAACACTACCATGCGCAGTCCGATCACTCGACCACTTATGTCGAACTGAAAGGCGATATCCAGATGGTGGATGTCGACTTCGCTTATGAGCCTGACAAGCAGGTCCTCTACGATATCTCGCTTTATGCCCATCCGGGTCAGAAGATCGCTTTCGTCGGTGCGACAGGTGCCGGCAAGACGACGATCACCAATCTGATCAACCGCTTCTATGATATTCCGGATGGCAAGATCAGATATGATGGGATCAACATCAACAAGATCAAGAAACCGGATCTGAGAAGATCTCTTGGCATGGTCCTGCAGGATGTCAATCTCTTTACCGGAACGGTCATGGACAATATCCGCTATGGTAAACTGGATGCGACGGATGAAGAGTGCATCGCTGCCGCCAAACTGGCAAATGCTGATGATTTCATCACCCGTCTGCCGGATGGCTATCAGACGATGCTGACGGGCAACGGTCAGCAGCTCTCGCAGGGTCAGCGTCAGCTGATCTCGATCGCCAGAGCGGCTGTCGCCGATCCGCCGGTCATGATCCTGGATGAGGCCACTTCTTCGATCGATACCCGTACGGAGGCGCTCGTTCAGAAGGGAATGGACAATCTGATGCACGGCAGGACGGTATTCGTCATTGCCCATCGTCTGTCCACGGTCCGCAATTCCAATGCGATCATGGTCCTGGATCACGGGCGCATCATCGAAAGAGGGACGCATCAGCAGCTCCTGGATATGAAGGGGACCTACTATCAGCTGTATACCGGTGCTTTCGAACTGGAATAAAGACTTTGAAGCCGCTCAACATGGGCGGCTTTTTCAGCACTTGCAGAAAAGAAAGAGTTCTGTTATATAATGAATGTATGGCAAAAAAGGGCAAGAAAAAGAAAAACAGCATCGTTTCCAAGCTGATCTCTATCGTTCTGATCGTTGCAGCGATCACGATCCTGACCGGTGTTTTGAAGAAGATCTATACGATGTTCACACTGCAGCAGCAGGCCAAGGTCGTAGAGGCTGAACTGGAGGCGCTGCGTGATGAGAATGCTTCTCTGACTTCGACGAAGGAAAAGCTGGAAGATCCCGATTATGTGCAGACTTATGCCAGAGGAGAATACATGTTCTCAAAGGGAGATGAGAAAGTCTTCTATCTGCCGGGAGATTAGTCAGATATCGTTTTTGTGTTTCAGCGGTCGGATATGACCGCTTTTTTTAACTTTGGTGAGGATTTTTGTTTTTTTCTGCAAATAATGTAACGGAGGTATATTTATGATCATCGTTACAGCAACGCAGATGAAGAACAGATTCGGCAAGTATCTGGATCTGACTTTAAAGAATGGAGAGGTCTATATCGAAAGACACGGAAAGATACTGGCGAAGATAATGGCCATCAGTGAGAGCAGGACATATCTTTCCGATGAACTGAAGGGAAAGGCGAAAAGATGAAAGTCCTGTTTTCGCAGGATGTGCTGATGAAAGCGGTCAGCGGTGGTGTGGGGGACAGGGATATCAGTGTCCTGCTGAACTGCTGCCAGGATGGGAAGATCAGAGGTTTTGCCTGCAATCACAGCATCATGGCTTTGTCAGCTGTTCTGGACAGGGAGTATTTCTCCCGGAGCGTTTCCATCCTGACCTGTCTTCTGGAGCTGATCGATGTCTCCTGTTATGAGATCAGGCTGGCTTTGAAATGCGATGATTTTGAAGCCGGTCTGGATCAGATCGTCGCAAGAAGACATCGGCTCGACCGCATCGTAACGCAGAGGCAAATCACAGCGATAAATAGTAAAATAGAAGTGTGTGACCCGGCGCAGCTGAGAAGGGAGCTTGAAGATGGAAAAACAAGTCAGCAGAGAAGAGATCTATAATGGAAAAGTGATCCATGTCGTCAGAGACGAAGTTGAACTGGATGATGGAAGCAGATCGATCAGAGAGGTCGTCCTGCATAACGGAGGAGTCTGTATTGCCCTGAAAGAAGGCGATCATTATTTCATGGTCAGCCAGTATCGTTACAGTCTGGGCAAGGAGATGCTGGAGTTTCCGGCCGGCAAGATCGAGAAAGGGGAAGATCCCGATGAGGCCATCCTGAGAGAAGTCACGGAAGAGACCGGTTACGAGACTGAGGGCATCAGGAAACTGGGGTCCATCATTCCGACCTGCGGCTACTGTTCAGAGCGAATCCATCTATACTATGCGAAGGCTGCAGGATTCGTCGGCCAGCATTTCGATCCGGATGAGCGGATCGAGCTGAAAAAGTATACGTTCTCTCAGATCAGGGAACTGATCCTGAATGGTCAGATCGATGACGCGAAGACGATCGCCATGATGTATTATCTGGAGGCCAACGGACTGGATGGCTGATTACGAAGATCTCGTCAACGGGTATAACGGTGACGATGAGGGATACGAGGAGTATCTGCTGAACTTCTTTCAGAAGAAGAATCTCAAAGGATACAGCATCGCGAAGGATGCCGGCCCCGATTCTATCAAAGCGATACGGACGATGTTCGAGTCCAGAAAGCCATTGCAGGAGAGGGTGGATCTGGCGTTTTCATATGACCCTTTATGTCTGGAGGCGTTCTTTGTCTATTTCATCATGACAGAGGATGTCTTTCTGGATTACCGTTTCAGATCCTACTATGAACAGATCGGCAACTACGGTGATCTGGGAAGCTATCAGAGGGCTGCTTTTATCAGGATCATGGAGTATTATACGGAGTTCCTTCTGGATATCCGCAACTATACCAGGGCTGCAAAGGTCCAAAGGACGATCACCAGGCTGACGAACCGTCTGGATCGGCACAACTGCGACCGATTGGCAGTCTTCTATGCGCGTCTTGAGGAGGCCGATGATTTCTATCGTCTTTACACGGAAGCGGAAGACTTTTCGGTCAATGCCTATATCATGCTGATCGTGACACTTCTCAAACATGATGATGAAAGAAGGGCGAAGGAGGTCGCCAATGATATGTTCGATCACATCGAGCTGAGTTCCTACATCGATCACCTCTGGGACCTGGATTATTCCGATCCGGCACAGAAAGAGTTTTATGAGGCTGTCGAGAACAGCTATGAATATATCAGGTCCATTCCGGATTTTTTCACGTTCATGAACATCGTGCGTGAAAAAAGAGACGGGACCATATAAGTGCTATAATATGGATGATATGAATATCGATATAGAAAGACTCTACGAGATCAGGGAAGATCTGGAAGCGCTCAGGCAGAGTGATGTTTTATTCATCGACGAGAATGGAAAACAGCGTTTTGCGCTGATGCCGATCGAACTGTACGAACAGCTTGAAGATGTCCTTCTGATGCTGAATGCCGCACCGTCTGCAACGGTGAAGATCGCAGGACCGGATGACATCGATCTGACTTATGATGAGTACGAGATGATCAAGAAACAGATCATGGATGCAGTAGAGCGTACTTTTATGCCTAAACCGGAGAAACTGAACTGATGAAAGGATCGTTTATTACTTTTGAAGGACCGGATGGTTCCGGCAAGACGACTGTTGCTTCAGCGGTCTGCGAGAGACTGAAGGAGCTTGGCTATGATGTCATCCACACCAGAGAACCGGGCGGTATCGCCATCTCGGAAGATATCCGCAGCATCATCCTGGATCCCAAGAATACGATGATGGATGCCAAGACGGAGGCTCTGCTTTATGCGGCTTCGCGCCGTCAGCATCTGGTGGAGAAGGTCTTTCCGGCTGTCAGAGACGGCAAGATCGTGATCTGCGAGCGTTTCGTGGATTCGTCTTTGGCTTATCAGGGTTACGGAAGGCAGCTTGGTTTTGACGAGGTGCTTTCGATCAATCTGTTTGCGATCGATAACACCTATCCGGACATGACGATCTATCTGGATGTCGATGAGGAAGTCGGTCTCAGCAGGCTTTCAGATCGTGCGTTCAAGGACCGCCTGGATCAGGAATCTGTCGATTTTCATCATCGGGTCTCTCAGGGTTACCGGGAGGTCCTGCGCCGTTTCAAAGACAGGATCAGGATCGTGGATGCATCCAGGTCTTTGGATGAGGTCATAGAGGCGTCAATGGCGCAGATTTTGGATCTGATCAATGATAAAGGAAGAGCTTAAAGACAAAGAACCCATCGCGTATCAGAGTCTTTTGAATGCATTGAAAATGAAAAGGGTAGCGCACAGCTACTTATTTTCTGGTGAATACAGTCCTTTGAAGATCGAGGCAGCCTATCTTCTTGCCCAGTCGATCGTGGAAGGCGGGGATGGCTTTGCCTGTGAGACCTGTGAGACATGCAGGAGGATCAGAAAGAACAGTTACTTTGATGTGATCTTCGTCGATGGCTACAGCAGCAGCATCAAAAAAGATGATATAGAGAACATCCTTGATGAGTTCTCCAGGACTTCTCTGGAATCTTCCGGCAAAAAGATCTACATCCTTGCCAATATCAACAACGCATCCAACAAGGTATTGAACATGATCCTCAAGTTCATGGAAGAGCCAAGCAGCGGCAACACTTATGGCATCTTCATCACGGACAGGAAAGAGGATCTTTTGCCGACGATCGTTTCCCGCTGTCAGGAGATCCCGTTTCTGACCAGGGATTTTTCCTATCTGATCAGCCTTTATGAACAGAGAGGTTTCGATCATATCGATGCCTATCTTCTGAGCAATATCCTGCACAGTTACGATCCGGAATTCGATCTGAATGATCCTTTCTATCTGAATGCCAAGGATTTCGTCTTCAGGACGATCGACAGTCTGGATGAGAGACAGTACCTGCCTGTGCTGTTCTATAAGGAGTTCTACACGCTGTATAAAGACAGGGATGATTTCCGCAAATGCGTGGACTATTACATGTCGATCATGATCAATATGATCAATGATGCCCTGCAGGGGAAGTCTATGAACGAGGTCCAGTATGATGGCTATCTGGCCAAGATAAGGGATCACGATGCCGGCAGGCTGCTGGATATTTTTGTGAAAGGACAGGATAAGATCGCCCTGAATGCGGAGCGGAAACTGCTGTTTGACGCGATCAGCTATGAGATAATATCATATATCTGAAGGTGAATTATGGAAGAAAACATTAAATATATATCAGTAAGATTTGAAACCACAAACAAGACATATACATTCTCTACGACCGATGATTCGATCCGAAACGGCGATCCGGTCGTCGTCGAGACGCAAAGAGGCGTTGAATACGCGATGGTCGTCTCCGATCCTTTTGACAAGCCTAATGTTTCCATGGAGATCAAACCGATCATCCGCAAGGCTGACGAAAGAGACAGGAGGCAGTTTGAAAGAAACAAGAAAGATTCTGTTGAGGCGAAGAGGATCTGTCAGGAGGAATCGGACAATCTTCATCTGGATATGAACGTCATTTCTGCGGAATACACCCTGGACAGAGCCAAGATCACTTTCACTTATCTGGCTGATGACAGAGTCGATTTCCGTGAACTGCTGAAAGTCCTGGCTTCGATCTTCCACTGCCGCATCGATCTGCGTCAGGTGGGCACCAGAGACAAAGCCAAGATGGTATCGGGGATCGGAGTCTGCGGCAGAGAACTCTGCTGCGCCAGATTCATCGGTGATTTTGACAGGATCTCGATCAACATGGCTAAGAACCAGCTGCTGGCACTGAACATCCAGAAGCTTTCCGGTCAGTGCGGAAACCTGATGTGCTGTCTGCGTTTCGAAGATGATGTCTATAAGGATCTTCGCAAGGATCTTCCGAAGCTCAACTCTCAGGTGGAATATGAGGGCGAGAGATTCCGCATCACTTCGATGAATGTCATCGCCAAGAACTGCAAACTGGAGAATCCCGATCATGCGATCTTCATCTCTTTGGATGATCTGATCGCCAAGGGCAAATACAATAAACCGGTCAAAAAAGAGAATAAAGGAGAAGAAAGTGCCGCTCGGTAAAAAGGCTGCACTTTTTCTTGTTGCCACCCCGATCGGAAATCTTTCCGAGATCTCTGAGAGGGCTCTGGACATATTGAGAAGCGTCAGTGTGATCGCCTGCGAGGATACGCGCAACTCGCAGAAACTGCTGAGCCATTTTGACATCCACACCAGGATGATCACATACCACAATTTCAATGAAAGGGAATCGTCAAAGGGCATCCTCAAACTGCTGGAAGAAGGAGAAGATGTCGCTTTGATCTCGGATGCGGGTTATCCGCTGATATCCGATCCCGGTTACCTTCTGGTCAACGAGGTCATCGAAAACGGTTTTGATATCATCACGATCTCCGGTCCCAATGCCGCTCTCAATGCGCTGGTAGCGTCCGGTCTGCCGACGAATCACTATCTTTTCTATGGTTTTCTCAATGCCAAGTCTTCCCAGGCGAAGAAAGAACTGGAGAGTCTGAAGGATTTTCCGTATACTCTCATCTTCTATGAGGCTCCGCATCGCATCGAAAAGACCTTGAAACTGGCTCTGGAGGTCTTTGGAGACCGCAAAGCCTGTCTGGCCAGGGAACTGACCAAGCTGCATGAACAGTTCTATCGGGATACTTTGTCCGGACTGTGTGAACTCAAGGATCTCAAGGGTGAAATGGTCTTGTTGATAGAGGGCTGCAAAGAAAAGGAAACGGAACAGATCGATGTGCTCCTGAAGGAAGTCGATGCGCTGATCGCCGAGGGCTGCCGTTCCAGAGAAGCGGTCAACGAAGTATCGGAAAGATATCATGTCTCCAAGAACAGTCTCTATGATGCATATCTGAAGAGAAAAGAAGGGCAGAACGATGGAAATCAATGAGTATCAGAAGCTGGCGATGACCACTCTGAATCCGCAGATCGAAAAAGAAAAGATCATCATCAATGCGGTGATGGGCCTTTCCGCTGAATCGGGTGAGGCGACAGATCTGGTCAAAAAACACTTGTTTCAGGGCCACGATCTCAACAGAAGCGAGATGATCGAAGAGCTCGGCGATATCGCCTGGTATCTGGCGGAGGCTGCGACAGCTCTGGATATCGATCTCAGCGAGATCTTGGAAGCCAACATCGAAAAACTGAAAAAACGTTTTCCTGAGGGCTTCAGTGCGGAAAGATCCATGCACAGATATCGCTTCTATGGTTGGGAAAAGGCAGACTTTGAAGTAGACTGCCCGGAATATCCCGGCATCAGAAACGTCTTTGAGCTTTATGACGCCTTGAAGGAATGCTGGTCTTATGAGACCTGTGCGCCGAGGATGGCCGATGACTGGTCAAAAGGGAATCCTTCTTTGGGCCAGTGTTCGATCACATCTTTCCTGGTCCAGGAGATCCTGGGCGGAAAGGTCTATGGCATCGAACTGCCGGATGGATCGTATCACTGTTTCAACGTGCTGGAAGACAGGATCTTCGATCTGACGAGTGAGCAGTTTGAGAAGAGGCTCGACTACGGGAAGAGCGTTGAACAGGATAGGGAGAAACATTTCAGCAAGGAAGAAAAGTATCAGCGTTATCTGCTTCTGAAAGAAAGACTCAGAGAAAAATGCAAAGAAAAAGACACGGATTAGTCCGTGTCTTTCGTTTGTGAATGGTGCACCAGGTGAGACTTGAACTCGCATGGGATTTCCCACACGCCCCTCAAACGTGCGCGTCTACCTATTCCGCCACTGGTGCGCGTAATACTATTATAGAATATTTTGTGCTGAAATAAAAA
>JAEEGJ010015794.1_pt1 | contig 17511 bp, 18 predicted proteins | sample 8958761 | NCBI WGS metagenome assembly JAEEGJ01 (sample SAMN16246546, study PRJNA631951) | gut metagenome | biome: gut microbiome; feature: rumen; material: RS-attached | host: Bos | place: Iran: Karaj | collected 2018-10 | reverse complement strand
AATCAATAGATATTCCATTTTTTAATAAAGTATAATATGAAGTTGATAAATCACCCATACTAATACCTAGATAAGCTCTTTTAATTTCTTCACCAGTAACTACTTTATTTGCATATTCAAGAGCATCTTCAATTGGAATAGCAAATCCAATTCCTTCTATTTCGTTTTGAACAATTTTTAATGAATTAATACCAATTACTTCTCCACTAACATTACATAATGGTCCACAACTATTACCTGGGTTAATTGCTGCATCAGTTTGCATAACATTCATTATCCAATCTGCTTGTGAAGATGAAACTGATACTTCAACCATTCTATTTTTACCACTAAGTATTCCTCTTGTAACAGTTCCAGAATAACCAGAATTCATTGGAGAACCAATAGTAAATACTGTATCCCCTACTTTTGTTTTTTCACTACTACCTATTTTTGCTATGCTTTTTATATATTTTTTATCAATCTTTAATACAGCTATATCAGCATATTCATCACTACCAATTAAATTAACACTAACAGTTTCGCCATCAGAATTAATTACTTTTATGTCAGTAGCCCCTTCAATTACATGATGATTAGTCATTATATAGCCATCTGCACTATAAACAAATCCAGAACCTATCCCAATTAATTTTTTATTCTTATAATTCTCAACTACTACTACAGCATCATAAATATTTTCTATTCCATCAGATATTCCTTTATCATTAACTGTAACAGACTTTTCTATCCTAGTAATGCTTTCTTTTTTCTCAAGTGAAAAATCATTCAAATAGTAATACATAAGAAAAGCTCCCAAAGCACTAGCAACAATAATACTGAAAAAAAATCCAAAGAATCTTTTCATTTATCCTCCTACTTTATATAAGATATATGTTTATAGTTTTCTGGGAATCCCATTCTATATAATATTTTTTGAACATCAATTGATTTTAATTTTGAACTTAACCATTCTATTTCATATTCAATTTCATTCATCATCATCTTAAAGTCTGAATATGTTAAAACATTTTTTAAAATGATAATTAATGCAAATATATCGTTTTTACCATAAATATATTCATCATCTACTTTAGGAATACCTAATTCTTGATGAATTCTCGAATCATTTATTGCTTTCTGAGTTATATGATTATATAAAATATCTTCATGAGCACAAAGGTTTCTATAGTTAGATAAAATAGCTAAATAATCTTCTAAATCCTCTGCTCCTATACTTTCATAATAAGAAGCTATTTCATCTTTATCTTCTTGTTTCAATATTGAAAATAATTCCCCCATAAGACCAAAACTCAACACTTTTACTCCAACCCAAAGTGGAATATAGCCATAGTTATTAATATAGTGACTAGTAGCCGCATGTTGATATCCATTTATTCTAATTTGTCTTTTAACTTTTCTAATTAAATCATTTATTTGTCTAAGTTTTTCCCTATTTCTATCAAAATTATCAACATTTAAATAGTCTTTTTCTTTATATCCATATTTTCTACTTAATACATAACTAAATATTGATTTATAGTTGTTTTCAACAATTAATATATTTTTAAAAATAATATTTCTAAAATATCTATCAAAAGTGAATAAAGAATGTAATTCTTCAAAAGTAGCGCCATCAATAAATCTTTTTGATCCCGTTACTAAAAAAGGAGAACGATATCCATTTAAAAAGAAATAGTTTTCTCTTAAAAGTATATTTTTAGCTTTATCGTAATCTTCTATAATTAGATTTTTGCTTTCTAATATATCTAATTGCTCTTCTATAGTTTTAAACACTTTTGCAGCCATACCCACTCTCTCCTATGATAAGATTATATCACTAAAGTATCTTTTTTAAAACAACTTTTTATTAAATTAACACTAAAAAAGATATGACATTTATGCCATATCTTATCTCATAACTTAACTACTTTTGTATCTATACTATCTTTAAAAACATAATATCTCTGATACAAGAATTCTGTAATAAGATTAAGCACTATATTTAAACCAATTACTAAATATTCATTCCATCCAATGCTCGTTAAATAATCACCTAATAAAGTACTAAGTGGAGTAAAAACTAAATAATAGCAAAATACTTTAAACATAGCTACTGGAACATTGTTACTTGATTGGAAAGTAAACTTTCTATTTAAAGTAAAATTCCATATTACAGATAGTATTAATGCCGTTAAATAACAAACCCAATAACTAAAATCAGTTAGTTTGGTTAACAAAGTAAATGAAACAAATTCTATAACTCCTGCTGATATTGAAAATAAAGTAAATTTAATCATTCTAATTATTTCTTTTTTATCCATAAATAACACCCACTACTTTAGTGATTATAACATAAAAAAGTTAACTAATCACGTTAACTTTTTCTTTAATATCATACATATTAATAATATTGTCATCTAACACATTTCCTATTCTACAAGCATCCATTATTTCAAATGGATAATTATAATCTGAAACAACATTTCCATTTGCACACAAACATTGTTTTTTAAATTCAACACCAGGTTTACCATATTTCATGATTATATATGAATCACTATAATCAATAAGTGGTGTAATATCTTGATTCATAACAGATAAATTATTATCATCTGCTCTACCATATGGAAGTATTTTTCCACTTCTTTCATTGATATAAACTGGACAAGGTAACTCTCTTAATTTTTCTACAACTTCTTCTTTTGCCTCCATATGAAACTTATCTTGTGAAATCAATATATAGCCAATATTAGGAATTAAAGGTAAATAAGTATCTTTCCATCCCTTTTCTCTTGTATATGCATCAAGTTTTCTAATAGCTCTACCAAATGATTCACTCCAATTAGTACCATTGACTATAACTTTATATGTACCTATTGTTATATTTCTTTTTATCAATCCATCTACAAAATATTCTAAACCTTCACCATTCATTGTAGGTTCTCCACCAGTTATTAACAATTCTTCAATAAGAGTTATATTATTATCTAAAAAAGCATCAATAATTGAATTATTAATATCTATATTTTCAGCAGGCCCTCTCAAACAGTGAGCACATACTTCATTACATTTCCTAGTAATTTCAATACCAAACTTTTGATATCTAATTTCCATAATATACCTCCTTACTTTCTATTTTGCCTTTGATTATAATATTTTTTAAAATCTCCCGACCTATATTCTATTTCTTCAGTTTGGGCCTTCAAAACTAATTCTTGATCTATTGCATAATCGACGATTTCAACATTCTTTTTAAATAATTCTTCAAAATCAAAATTAGAAAGTTTTCTATAATCACAAGTATCACAAGCAACCAATCTAATTCCATCAAACATTAAGTTATAACATAGTTCAAACAAGTATATACCTTTTTCAGTTAATTTATGAACATCTTGCAAAAAAACATCATATGCTTTTGCTAACGCTTCATAATCTAATTCAAAATACTCAATAGTATCAAAACCAAATCTATTATGAGGAAAGAAATCTGATTTATGTCCTCTTACTTCTCCATTAACAATATAAACCTCTCTTGGAAAATTAAAAGATTCTAAATCTATCTCATCCTTGGTAATAACATTTTCCGGATTAATATGATTCTCACACGGACCATCATATAATTTATAAACAAAACCATCGCTACTAAGATAACAGCTTCCTTCTGATCCTTCCCCTACTTTTCTCATTAGATTACCATTAAGGGAAATAAAAACTTTCATTAAATCAAAAGTAGCAAAACTATGTATTGATGCCATAAAAAATCCCCCTCTTTACAGGGGAATATTCTACCATAAATCCTATTATTTTTAAAATTTAACTATCATTATTAATGCTTTTACATATATAAGTTTCATATTTATTCTTTAGTTTCTCAAAGCATTTTAAGGCATCTTTTTCATTTACAAATATACCAAATACACATGATCCAGAGCCAGTTAACAAACTATTAATAGCACCAGTTTCAATTAGTTCTTTTTTAATATCTAATATACCTTCGTCAACTACTTCTTCAAAACTATTATATAAATTATTACTCAATAAAACTAAATCATTATTTTCTAAAGATTTTATTATATTTCTCGTAGTTTGTTTTAACATACATTTATTTTTAATCTTTATACTATCTAGTTTATTAAACATTTCACCTGTATGACAATTTATGCTAGGTTTAACTAATACTAAATAAAACTCTAATTTAGAATCAATCTTTTTAACTAAATGTCCAACACCTGTAGCTTTAACTGGATAGTCATAAAGACAAGGTACTACATCTGCTCCTAATTCAAATGCTATATCATGCATTTTTTTCTTACTCATCTTTAGATTAAATAACTCATTAATCATTTTAATAAATGTGGAGCAATCACTACTTCCACCACCAAGTCCGGCTTGCATAGGTATTCTTTTTACTAGATTTACATCTACTCCACCTACCTGTGGATATTCAGTTTTAATATGATCAAAAGCTTTGTATATTAAGTTTTCTTTCTCCAATTCTTTTTTATTGCTTTTTATAACACATTTATCTGTATTATTAACAATTATTTCTATATCATCAAACAAATCTATTTTATGAAATACTGATTCTAGATTGTGTTTTCCATCTTTTCTCTTGCTGGTTACAATTAAATTTAAATTTACTTTTGCATAAGCTTTTGCTTTCATCATAATTTGTTTGAAGTTCCTTCCTTTGCAAATGGTGTATCAGCAAGATTAGGTATTTCATCCAATTCAAAGAAATTGTCATTATAAAATTTTAATTCTTCTTCTCTATTCATTACATATCCATAATATATATCCCTTTTTATTCCTGTACATTCATACACAGTACCTGAGTCATCTACACACCAAGCATGAGCTATCCAATCCTTAGAATCATTATTAAATGCAAAACCACTACAAATATGTACATTTCCATCATTCTTTAAAAAATAATCCAACGAATTACCATAGCATCTTCCTGGTGTATATCCCGAAACAACTACTGCATTACTTCCATCCATTACAGTTGCTCTATCTTCATTACTTAATCTTTCAATATCATAAGAAGACATTCCTCCACTAACATTTTCTCCTGCAATATCTAGCATCTTTTTTTCTACTTCTTCAGGAATTCTCATATTATCACCCAATTTAATTATAGCATATAAAAAAACTCACAGTAATGAGCTTTTTTAATAATTGTCATCTTTATAATAAGCAGAATAAATAAATACTTCATAATCGTCATATTCCAAATCTTTAGGTAATGACGTTCCAAAGAACTTTAATTCACCAGTTTCTCCAGGATTTGGAGTTGCTATTGTATTATAAGCAAACACAACTTTACCATCCTTTAAATATTTACATCCACCATAAATAACCAATTCTTTTTGTAAAGGATTTTTATATGATGCAGTAATAGTAGTTATACTATACTCTGTTTTTTTATCAATTACTAAATCTTCTTTCTTAATCGGATAATCAATATAATACGAACTAGCTTTTTTAGTTTTAACAGTTAAATCCATTCTGTCATATTTTTCAATACTATCCATAGTCATACTAGCAACTAATTCAGTATTTGCTTTAGCATTGCTTTGAGACCAAGTAAACGAATTAATTCTTACACCATCTTTATAAATATTAAGATAAACTGTTACATCTAACACCTCTGTATTATTATTCTTTATAAGAAATAATGCATGTCCATATTTTGTATCATCTTTTTTATAAAAGGCATTCAATAATTGGAATTTACTATTACGATCAGTTTCATTATTATCAGGTTTTATTTCAGTAATACTAGATAAATCTAAAGTATCTGGAGCAGATTTTTCTTTTTTAACATCTGTTTCTTCTTTTTTATTCTTACTATCTGATTTTGAAGATTCTTTTTTAGTCTCGCTAGTATTATCAGATTTTAACATATTATATGAAACAAAACCGATTCCCGTACCAACTAATGCTAATAGTATTATTACAATTATTATTACTCCTACTTTATTACTCTTTTTAGGAGGTTCTATTTGATTGCCACAACTATTACAAAACTTAGCACCAGCTTCTAATTGAGCTCCACATTTATTACAAAACATATTATTCTCCCACCTTTACAAGTTTAGAAAACTTACCTTCTTTATTAATATCTATTATGTTAAATAAAACATAGTATTCTCCTTTGGCTTTATCTAAAGAAAATCTTTCTAATTTCAAATCTTTCATTTTAATAAGATAAACATCTTGAGTTGGTATACTTTCCCACTCACTAGTAGGTAATACATTACCTTTATCATCCAATATCTTATATTCATAAGCTGGAATAGCTAAACCCGTATATTTACTAATGTCATAAGCAATTCCATCTAATCTCTGATCTCTAGAAATCTTCTCACCGCCAGAAATAATTGGTTCATCACCCTTATATGAAATATTTAAATTTATCGCTGCTGAAGTTCCTAACATTCCTTTATCATAATCATATAATATTCCAGTTGATTTTCTAGTAGATTTACCATCTTTTTCTCGATAAGTAATAGTAAATGTTGCAGGTACCTCTCCTTTTTTCTCTACTTCTCTTACTAAATTATTTCCAATATTAGTAGTTAACTTACCATCTTTACTTAACTTAGTATCATTAGCATTATATATAATTCTATAATAATTCGGATGTTCTGCATCTCTTTGGAAAAGAATATAAGTAGAAGAAGAATATCTTTCTTGTTGTTCTTTAGTTAATTGTATTGTTATTTCTTTCCCACTAGATTCTACATTTGTTTCATTCTTAGTAAAATCAAAATTATACGATTGAGCACCAGAAATAGCACCGTTAAAAGAATTAATAAATGTTCTATAATTCTTTAAAGAATCAAAATTGTTATATATTTGTAACATTACTTTCTTTTCATTGTCTTTTCCATTATATGGAAAATAAACCGATAAACCATTAGATTTTTCATGATTACTATAGTTATAAATAATAGCATCATTTAAAGCTTTTTCTAATGAATCAATTTTATTTGATGAATAAGGTTCCAACTTTGTTGCTAAAGAATACAAATCAACGGTGTCATACATACTAGCATCAGCACCATATTGATACATTGTATTTCTCAACCTAGATATTTCACTATAATTCTTCTTAATATCTACTCCCTCAATATACTTATTCAACTCTTCATTAACCTTATCTATCTTAGATAAATCAATAATAGAATATGTAGTACATTTTTCATCCAGTGGATCAATTGTCTTCATTTGTTCTTTATAAGCATCAATAAACTTTTTGCCTAATTCTAATCCATTTGATGAAGGATCCAAACCATTTAAGAAATTACCTAAAATATTAGTTTGACTAGATCCCCATGTTACTTCTTCTGAAAAAGTAATATATTCAGAATAATCTTTAAAAGTATTAGCAACTTCTAACGTTCCATTCAAACATGTTCTAAATATTACAGCATCCAATTTGTTTTTACTATTAAATGGACTTCCATTTAATGCTGTTGAGAACTCTTCTAATGATAGATTATCATTAGTAAAATCATCAAATATTGCTCCATATATAGCAGCACCATGATCATACAGTACTAAGCTATAATGACCAGCTTTATAATTATCATACGAATAATTCAAAAAAGTAGATAAAGTTTTAGCAGAACCCATATTATCTTTATCAAACGTTTTTACTTTTTCAAAACCATCTTCTGTTAATTCATATATTGCATTCTCATCATTACTAATAAAGTTATGCCACTCTGTTGTACCACCCGTATACAATATAATATGTGTTTTTTCCAAATCTATTTTATCAGGATTAATAGCATCTAATTCAGCAGTAACAATACTACCTTCAGATTCTAAATTACTTCCATCTAAATAAATCATTATCGTTTGAGAACCATCTTTTTTCTTTGTACCACCATTAAGAGTTGTTACTACTGCTGTTCCCAAAAGAACAATTACTAATAATAACAATCCTAAGATAATTCCTTTTTGCACTTTACCCAAACCAGTATTGCTATCAACTTGATTGCTTACAACTGGAGTTGATTGCCCAACGGGAGCCGATTGAAAACTCGGTGTTATTGGCATTGCTGATTGATTATTAACAGCTGTTAATGGTTGCCCACAACTAGAACAAAAAGCTGCGCCTTCTGCATTTGCTTTACCACACTTAGTACAATACATACTATCACCCTATTCTCAAATATTATTATACTAAAAATACCACATAAAAAAAAGTGATAAAAAATCACTTTTATTTAAATATATCGTAATAGAACAAATCCATCTTTTTAGAATCGTAAGCATTTCTCTTTTCTGCAAATGATGAACCTTTCTTTTCTGCTGAAGCTAACATTTCATTTACTCCTTTTACTATATCAGTATATGATTTAGCTCCCGCATTATATATATAACCTTCAATAGCATCACTACCTAAGTCTGTAGCTATATACATAAAATTGTTACCTTGAGGATCAGAATAAGTAGCACAGAACCACTTAACATTATCTACTGTTGTAGCACTAACTCCTGAAACAGTATATCCTAACTGTTCAATAGTAGACTTTAATGCTCCTGGGTCTGCCTCTAAAGTACTAATACTAGCACCAGCGATTGCAGACAAAGTCAACTGTACTTTATTAGTTTTATCTATTAAAATTGTTGCACCACTTTCATATCCATATAAAGTATATCCTACTGGAATTTTCATCTCATATTCCCCAACAGTAACCTTGTCTCTGTCGGCAATCTCTTGTGGAATATCTTTTTCATCATCTTTTTTATTTTTCTCTTCTGTTTTAGTTTTATTATTACTTGAGTCATCACTCTTTACATTATTAAAAATCAAGAATGCTGCTAATCCACCGATTACTGCAAGTAATAATATTACAATTAGAATAAAAGGTAAATTATTTTTCTTTTTAGGTTGTGTTACAACTGCATCGCCAACTGGTTGAGCCACTGGTTGAGCCACTGGATCTGGAGCCACAGGTGGCACTCCTGGTTGAACAGCTGGTTGAACAACTGGTTGTTCAGTTGGTTGAACACTAAACTGAGCACTAGGATCCATTTCAGGTCCTGCTGGCATTGGTTGTGGTTCTGGTGCAGGAGCTACAGGTTGTACTGGAACTTCAACTGGAGCTACAGGAGTTTCCACGACTGGAGCAACAGGAGTTTCCGCAACAGGAGCTGCAGGAACCTCAGCTGGTGTAGCTGGTGTTGCATCTACTGGAGCTACAGTAGGATTAACTTCAGGAGCAACATTTTGATTTACATTATTATCATTCATATTCAAGTCTCGCTTTCTCTATTATGACAAAATTATAACACATAAAGCAAAAAAAAAGAACTATATACTATTATATTTTTAATAACATATAGCTATAACATAATCGCCTTTAATGATTACTTCAACATTATCTATTTTTGTTGTATCAACATTCTCCAGTCCATAAGCTAAACCCATACCATTTTTTTTAACATAGGCTTCCTTAATCGCCCAAATTCTAGTGAATTCAATCTCGTTAGTAGCAATTTCTTTTTCTTTATCATTATAAAACCTCTTAATTACTTTTGGTCTATAAGACAATTTTTGAATATCTACACCAATCTCATTATCTCCAATAACTATCACTGTATAATCACCAGAATGACTTATGTTAAAATATATTTCATTATCTTCCAAATAAGGTTTACCATATTCGTTTGTAATTACTTTAGACTTAACATTATAGTTTTTTAATACTTCTTCTAAAAAATCTTTAGAAGAAGTATTTTCTTTAATATATAACTTATGCATTTTTACTCATTATATAATCAACAATGTCTTTAACAGTTTGAAGATTTTTAATATCTTTATCCAATATTTTAACTTTGTATTTTTCTTCAAAAGCTACAACTAGATCAACTAAATCCAATGATTCTGCATCTAAATCAGAAACTAAATTAGTCGATTCAGTTAATACATCGCCATCTACTTCTAATACATCTACAATTATTCCCTTTACTTCTTCTAGTACTTGTTCTCTTTCCATATTACTCACCTTCTAATACTTTATTTCTTAATATTTTTCTATTATTATTTTTAACAAATTCTTTATCTCTTAATTTAACAGTAGCTACTTGTTTACTAAGTGGTTTATCTTTATTGTAATTATAAATCAAATTATCAAAATATTCTTGATTTCCTAAATACTCTTCTTCTGGGAAGATAGCAGCAATTAATTTGTCATCTTCTGCATAAACAACAACTTCACAAACTCCATCATCTTGAACTAATTCTTCTTCAATCATTTCTGGACTTACATTTTCTCCGTTGTTAAGAATTATTATATTCTTTTTTCTTCCTGTAATAAAGATAAATCCATCTTTATCTAAATATCCTAAGTCACCTGTATGAAAATATCCGTCTTTTATAACCGAATCAGTAGCCTTATCATCTTTATAATAACCAAGCATTACATTAGGTCCTTTAACACATATTTCACCATCTATTACTTTTATTTCATCTCCTCTACAAGGAAGACCAACACTTTTTCTTTTTATATGATAATTACGATTTACAGATAATACTGGTGCACATTCTGTAATACCATATCCATTTAATACTGTAATACCAATTGTATAAAAGAAATCAATATACTTTTGATCAAGGTAAGCACCACCACAAATAATAAATGCTAATTCTCCACCAAATTGATCTATTATTGATTTAAATAATTTTCTTCTTATATCAATACCAAGTTTAATAAAGAAATTGCTTATTTTCATTGCTTTTTTAAGTTTTTCTTCTTCGCCATTCTTTTTGGCAGTTTTCCATATTTGTTTATAAAACCTTTCTACATATAATGGAACAACAACTAATGTCTCTGCTTTAACATAACAAATATCATCCATAACATGCCTTAATGAATTATTAATAAATGTTTGATGTCCATAATAGAATGGTTTTAATGTTCCCGTAAGTAATCCTAAACAATGATGATATGGTAATAAAGAAACAGTTGAACCAGAGAACCAAAACAAACTAGTAGCTCCATAAAGATTAGATGTTATATTCCTTTGAGATAGCAATACCGCTTTATTAGGTCCAGTTGTACCACTAGTAAAGAATATTACTGAACCAGCATCTGGATCTATAATGTGTTCATTTTTTTCTTTCTTACCCTCTTCAATAAAATCTTCAATGTCTTCAATATATTTTTTATTTACTTTCATCTTATCGATAAAAGGACAATATTCTTTTGAAAAATAAACATCCTTACAATCAGCTTGCTTTAATAATTTATTAAGTAACTCTTCATCAACATCTTTATCAATAGATACTATGATATTTCCACTTATAGCAATTGCCATAAATAAAACAAACCAACTATAGCTATTCTCTCCTATTAAAGCAATGTTTTTATTCTTATAATTGGTATAAAAATAACTAGCTAAATTATTAATATCGTCACAAGTTTCTTTAAATGTCTTATCAATTATTTTGTCATCTTCACGATAACTAAAAGCAATCTCATCAGGATTCCTTTCTAGTTGAACATCCATAACTTGTTTAAAATCATCTAATAACAATTGCTCATAATAAGGATATTTCTTGTTTCTAATCATTTGTATCACCATAATAATTATAACAAATATAAGATTGTTTAGAAATATTTCTTTTAATTATCATTTTATGGTAAAATATATATACGTCCAAGGAGGATTTTTATGGCAAACAAAAAAGTATCAGTATATTATAGTGTTGATGATAGATATGCTCCATATTTAGCAGTATCTATAGCATCATTAATTGATCATACTAACCCAAACAGAAAGTATGAAGTTAATATTGTTCATCAAAAACTGTCTAAGAAAAACAGAGACAGATTAAAAAATTTAAAAACAAAAAATGTAAGAATTAGATTAGTAGAGATGAACAAATCTCTAGAAGAAATCACAAATAATACTAATAACAGATTAAATGGTGGAGATGTATTTACTCTAACTATCTTCTTTAGAATATTCTTACCTCGTATGTTCTTTTTTGAAGATAAAGGCATCTACATAGATTGCGATACAATTGTAAATGATGATATTGGTAAACTATTCGATATAGATTTAGGAGACAACCTAATTGGTGGTGTTCAAGATAAATCAATAGCTCATAACAAACCATTTATCAAGTATATTGAAAAAGCAGTTGGTAAACCATTTGATCAATATATCAACTCTGGTGTATTATTAATGGATTTCAAAAAACTAAGAAAATATAAATTCGATGAGCATTTCATGTACTTATTCAATAAATATCAATTTGAAACTGTTGCTCCAGATCAAGATTACATCAATGCCATGTTACATGGAAAAATAATGTATCTAAATTATAGATGGAACTGCATGCCAGTAGATTTAGGAATTCCACTAAAAGATCCTGGTATCATTCACTATAATCTATTCTTCAAACCATGGCATTACAAAGTAATGTATGACAAATACTTCTGGCAATATGCTGATAAATCAGAATATAAAGAAGAGATATATGAAGAGAAAAAATCATACAACAAGTGGAAACTAAAAAAGATTGTTGATAAGATTCATTTAATGTCGATGGTTAAAAGAGCTAAAGAAATTACTAAGAAAAATGATCCACATTCTTTTGCTAATATCTTCAATAATGACAAGGAAAGAAGAATATGATTCCCGATTTAGCAATTGTTGAAAATATTAAAAAGAATATTGAAGAAAACGCTTTAAATAATTCTGTAGCAATAGATGATCCTACTCTAACAGATGAAGAAGTCGATAAACTAATCGATAAATACTACAAAATCAAAAAGAATAAAGTTAAATATAAAATCGACAAAAAAGCTAGTGAAGTTCTAATTGAACAATTCACTAAAGATGTTGTTAACAACATCGAATTTGAAGGTATTGAAAATTTAAAAAATATTAAAGGTGGAGCAATAATTACTGGTAACCATTATAGTCCAATGGATACAATGCCAATAAAAAAACTTATAAAAAAAGTCTTTAATAAAGAAATATATATTGTAAGTTTAGCAAGTAATCTTGCTTTAAAAGCACCACTAGATTTCATCGTAAATCATGAAAATATCCTACCTTTAAAAAACAGTGTTGAATATTTAACAACTAAATTCAAACCAGAACTATATGATAAATTACATGATGGTGAATTAGTTGTTATTTATCCAGAAGAAAATATGTGGAACAATTATATAAAACCACGACCTTGTAAAAGGGGTGCTTATCAATTTGCTACTGAAGCAAATGTTCCAATCATTTCTTTATTCACAGAATTAAAAGAAGATAATGGAATTATCAAATACATAGTTCATGTATTAAAACCAATATATCCAAATAAAGAATTAAGTGTAAGACAAAATAGCATCAATATGGCAAAAATTGATTATGAACAAAAAATTGAAAGTTATGAAAAAGCTTTCAATAAAAAGCTAGATTATACTTTTTCTTATAAAGATATTGCTGGATTAAAAAAAGAGGATTAAATCCTCTTTTTATTATACACAAGTATAACCACCGTCTACTGGCAAAATAACTCCTGTAACATAACTTGCTTCTGCACTTGCTAAGAATATAGCAGCAGCATTAAGCTCTCCTTCTTTACCATATCTTTGCATTGGTACATGTGTTTTAGCAAATTCTTGGAACATATCAGTATCAAGTACAGCAGTAGTTAATTCAGTATAGAAATAACCAGGACAAATAGCATTAACTGTAATACCATCTTTAGCTAGTTCAGCTGCTGCTGCTCTAGTAAAGTTAACTACTCCACCTTTACTTGAATGGTAAGCTATAGTAGGTATTTCAGTATTACCAACTATTCCATACATAGAAGCTATATTAATAACTCTACCATAATGCTTTTTCTTCATAATATTTCCAAACGCTCTAGTCATTTTGAATACTGAAGTCATATCTGTTGCAATAGTAAAGTCCCATTCTTCATCGTTCATATCTAGAACCCCTTTATCTTTAGATGAACCAGCACAGTTAACTAAAATATCAACTTTACCAAATTCTTTTTCAACAGCTTCAGCTGCTTTATCTATATCTTCTGTTAAAGTAACATCACACTTAACAGGTAATACTTTTACTCCTTCTTTTTCTAATTCAACTTTTAATTCTTCTAGTCTTTCAACTCTTCTTGCAAGAATTGCTAAGTCTGCTCCTTGTTTTGCAAAAGCTCTAGCCATTTGTTTTCCTAACCCACTAGATGCTCCCGTTACAACAGCAACTCTTCCTTTTAAATCAAACATTAATCTCATCCTTTCATATAATAATTATACTATAATTTGTTGAAAATATACCTTTTAATCACTCATATCTACATCTAATGTAATAAAAACATGATAATCAGGATACATTTTTTCAATCTCTGAAACAACTTTTTTATAGATATCTTCTTTATTCTCTTCTTCAAAATCAATTATCAAATCAAAATTAATATCTTTACCCTTTTTGTTTACATAAAAACCATGCATTTGTACAATACTACTATACTTTTCTAATACTTTATCTATTTCTTTTCTAATCTTTCTTGTTTCTGAATCATTAACATTTAAAGAATATATTCCTACTGCTGTAATAATTACACTAGTTTTTTCAAAAACAGTTTTTGTTATCTTTCTTGTTAAATGATCAATATCAATTGCATTCATTCGATCAGGAACTTCAATATGTAAAGATCCCAAATACGTATCAGGTCCATAATTATTTAATACCAAATCATAAACCCCTCTAACATCTTCAAATGATGCTACTATACTTTTAACATCTTTTGACACTTTAGCATGAACTCTTTCACCAAGTATTTGGCTTGTTGTTCTACCCATCATCTCAATACCAACTTTAATAATTACTATTGAAATAATAGCACCTAAATAAGCTTCTAAACTTATACCAGTAACAATAAAAATAATAGCTGCTACTAATGTTGAGGCTCCAACAACAGCATCAAGTAATGCGTCATCTCCAGAGTTCATTAATGAATCAGAATTATACTCTTTTCCTTTTCTTTTAACAAAAGTTCCCAAAAATATTTTAACTATTATAGCTACAGCTATAATAAATAACCCTACATTTGAATAATCGGGAACAACTGGATTAAATACTTTCTTAATCGATTCAACTAAAGAAGTAAAACCTGCATAAAGAATAATAAACGCTACAATCATTGCACTTATATATTCTACCCTTCCATACCCATATGGATGTTTTTTATCGGGTGCTTTTCTAGCTAGCTTAGCACCAACAATTGTAACAATAGAAGATAAAGCATCACTTAAGTTATTTACTGCATCTAAAATAATAGCTATTGAATGTGATAATAATCCTACAATAGCTTTAAATGTTGATAATAATACATTAGTTATAATGCTTATAATACCAACATTAACAATTCTACTTTCTCTATTAATATTATTAGACATCTTAATCACCTTTTAAGTCACAATTTAAGAACTCTTTTTGTAATTTAAAACCACAGTCTTTATATAGTTTTTTTCCATATTCATTATCTATTAATACACTAAGTTCAACATATCTAGCACTAGCATCAAAAGCCCATTTTTTAAACTCATTAACTAATGCTTTGCCTATTCCTTTATTACGATACTCCTCTTCAATAAATAGTGCATCTAGTTTAACAACACTATGCAACACTATTGGAGGAGTAGCATTTATAAACCCATATACATAACCGACTATCCTTCCGTTATCAACGGCAACAAAAGAAACATGATTAGGTAAACCAAGTTGATTAAAATAAAAATTATTAACTACAAAATCAGGATTAATATTTACATCATATTGTCTTTCATCCTGAATTAATTTAGTAAGCAATTCATCTAATCTACTTGCATCATCTTGATTAGCTTTTCTTATCTCCATAATAAATCACTTTCCTTTGTCATATTCATAACTATTTTATCACAAAAAAACTCTATATAATAGAGTTTAAAACTTGATTATCTTCTCCCATGGTAAGTTATTTTTCCCAAAATGACCATAGTTAGTAGTCTTTGTATAAATTGGTTTTCTCAAATCTAATGTTTTAATAATTCCTTTTGGAGACAAATCAAATGCTTTGTTAATCTTTTTTATTATTTCCTCTTCACTTATTTTATTAGTACCAAAACAATCTATATAAATAGCGATTGGTTTAGCGACCCCTATAGCATAACTGATCTGTATTTCGCATTTATCTGCATATTCATTAGCTACTATATTCTTGGCAATATATCTCGCCATATAAGTAGCCGATCTATCTACTTTAGATGGATCTTTACCACTGAAAGCTCCACCTCCATGTTTTGCATAACCTCCATAAGTATCAACAATTATCTTTCGACCAGTTAATCCGCTATCCCCAAGAGGACCTCCTATAACAAATCTACCAGTTGGATTAATATAATACTTTGTATCAACCAAATACTCATCAGGAACAACATCTTTTATTACATTACGGATTAATTCTTCTCTTAATTCATTTAATTTTTTAGATTCTCTATGTTGAGTAGATATAACAATTGTATCAACTCTTACTGGAATATTTTCAGCATATTCAACAGTAACTTGTACTTTCCCATCTGGACCAATATCTTTAATGATTCCTTTCTTTCTTACATAAGTAAGTCTTTTTGCCAACTTATGTGCAAGTGATATAGCAAGAGGCATGTACTCTTTTGTTTCTTTACATGCATAACCAAACATCATTCCCTGATCTCCTGCTCCACCAACTAAATCATTAGTGCCCAATGCTATATCTTCTGATTGCTTAGATATATTAATTTCTACTTCGCATGTCTTATAATCAATATCATATTCTTTACCAAAATACCCAATACTCTTAATTGTCCTTCTAACTAGTTTTTCAACATCTAATTCTACTTTAGATGTCACTTCTCCTGTAACGGACAATTTATTTTGTCCAACTACAGTTTCAACAGCTACTCGAGAATTCTCATCCCTCTTTAAATAACCATCCAAAATACTATCTGATATTAAATCACACAACTTATCTGGATGTCCTTCTGTTACACTCTCTGATGTAAAATACTTTTTCATTCTTTCTCCTCCTCTACTAATATATGTTTCAAGGAAAATAAAAAACCTCTGTCTTTGACAGAGATTATTCAAGTAAACTAATTATAATCATCAGCCAAAGTATAAAACTTTGTCGGTATTAGCACCTAACTTAAATAGGTTGCTGCGGAGTCATAAAGCCGAATCTCTCGTCCGCTCTGGATAATCAATATTAACATGTTAAAAAGCATTAACCTCTTGGTGGTAATGCTGATGCAACTAATCCAACCAAGTTAGATACTGGCATCGTTTGTAGGTATACTTTACCAGGTCCTGTAAGAGTTGTCAAGAATAATCCTTCTCCTCCTAAGAAAATGTTTTTAATTCCTTTAACAGTTTCAATGTTCATTTGAACTGTAGATTCCATAGCAGCAACATATCCGTTGTCTACTTTAAGAATTTCTCCTGGAGCAAGTACTTTTTCTACAACATCTC
>JAEEGJ010015793.1_pt1 | contig 17512 bp, 18 predicted proteins | sample 8958761 | NCBI WGS metagenome assembly JAEEGJ01 (sample SAMN16246546, study PRJNA631951) | gut metagenome | biome: gut microbiome; feature: rumen; material: RS-attached | host: Bos | place: Iran: Karaj | collected 2018-10 | reverse complement strand
ACTCATAACGATAACTTCCGTCGTCATTAAACGTATCATCGACCTGCTCCATACCGGATGTCGCATCTTCCGCGCCACCAAGATACAGAGTACATACCGCATCGGATGACTCTTCCGCATCTGCGACCGGTTCCGGCTTGGTCTCTTCTTCCGCGGGTGCGGGTGCCGGAGTCTCTGTCACTTCAGGTGCCGCCTCCGGCGCATGTGCAGGTGCAGCTGATGATGCACATCCGCACACGAGCGAAAACATCGTGATGATACCGATCAATAATGCTGTTTTTCTAATCTTTCCGAACATTACTTATGACTCACTCTTCTTCTTTGAAGCTTTCTTCTTTTCAAGCGCGTCCACGCCAACGATAGCACCGCCGGCTGCGGCTACGCTTCCTACTGCGGCTGCAACACCGGCCACAACAGATCCACCCTTACCTGCAACCTCTTTTGCTGCGGTTGCAGCCACTTTTGCGGCTGCCGAACCTGCTCCGGCAGCACCGGATGCAGCACCGCCAAATATGTTCGTTGTACTGGATACCGTAGAACTGTTTGATATCGATCCGACGGTAACGCTCGATGCCGAAGCCGCCCCTGACGCTACAGCGCCCGTCATGCCCGCAGATGCGCCACCTGCCGAAGCAACGGAAACGGGACGCTTGTAGAAATCGCGGTTATGTGCCTTTGCCTTATCGACCTTTCCGACGCTCTTCTTTTCGGTTCCGGAGTAATTCTGCACAACATCCGTTATGACTCCTCCGGCAAGATTCAGAACAGTCTTTTCTTCTTCAAGCTGCTGTTTGAACTTGTTAAGATCGCCTCTTACCTGCTGCAGAAGCTCATCACTTCCCAGTTTTGAAACGATCTGATTGATGCGGTTGATGTAGTTGTCCATCTCTTTCGCGATGTTCTTCAACTGCTCACCCTGCTCAGTAACTACTTTGTATGATACCTTATATGCCATATTCCACCACCTGTGATCACTTGAATAAGTTAGTCGGTAACTTCGGTATATCTTTTACATCATTCTGTACGGCTTTGATCGTCTTCTCGTACTTGTCGGCCGAATCATAGATAGAATTCACCATCTTGCCGAGAGTCGTAAGCGACTCGTTACACGCATCCATAAGTCTTTGAAAACTTGTCTGATACGTATTTGCCGCTTCTCCGGTCCATACGCCTTTAAGGGAATCTATCTGACCCTTTGCCGAATAGCACGATTCGCGAAGACCGTTCTGTGCCTTATCAATGGATTCAGCGAGTGAACGCAGCTGCGCCGCATCAACTTCCATATTTACTTCTGCCATGATCTGTCCTCCGCTCTCTTAGCCTCTTTTGCCCATTTTTGCAACTACATCCATTGCCTGCATATCCGTCGACTCATATACACCCCACGCTTCGGCAAGAACATTTATCGCTGAGTTGATGGCTTCGGCCATATTCTGAAAATCCTTCTGGTTCTTCTGATACTGCTTGAGATACTCATTGGCCGCCTCGCCCTTCCATACCTTCTTGACGGAAGACATCGTCTCATCAAGGGATTTCATATGCTTCTGCATGTTGGAATGGATGTTTTCGAGCTCTGAGATGGCCGATCTCATCTTTTGAACATTAACGGTATTCTTTGCTGCCATGATCGTCCTCTTTCTATGAAATACTTGAAGCTGATGCCTGTGCTGCTTCTTCCGCTTCCTTGATCTTCTTTGCCGCCTTCTTCAGATAATCTGCAACACCCCGAAGATACTTGGCCTTGGCATCAAGATCCGACTCTGCATCACCTAAGAACTTTACGAAGTTCTTTCCTGCGTTTCCGGTCCATGCGGCGCTAAGGTTATCTTTTACACCGCTTATCTTTCCTTTTGTCTTTCCCGACAGATCCGATGCCAGCTGCTCAAGCTGCTGTGCCTGCTGGATCGTCTGCTGATAATTGAATTTAATAGCCATGATCTATCCCTCACTTAAACGTGCTTCCGAACTTCAGAGATTTACCGGTATCATTGACTTTGTTTTCCGCCTTGTCATATATTCCGGCAAGTTCCTTAAGACCGCTGACATATCCGTTTAGTACTTTGACGATCTCCGATGAGCTCGCCTTCAGTTGGTTTGCCGTGTTCCTGATATCGTCGGAAGCATCTCCCTGCCAATCTCCTCTTGAGTTCTTAACCTCCTGCTGAAACTGCTCGAAGATGTTCTCAAGATTTTTGATAAGAGGAGTCAACGTTTCGGCACAATTCGCCAGTAGCGCGGTATCAACTTTTGTTTCATTTCCTGCTGCCATTTTCTAACCTCCTCAGATCTTAATCTTTGAAACAAGGCTTTCCGATTCGTTCTCCGATGCCTCAAAATCCTGTGCAAGCTCGTTCATGATATCGGAAACCTCTCTGTACTGATCGACCATCTCAAGAAGCGCTTCCTCATCCGTGTGCCAGTTCTGAAGAAACTGCGTAGCAGCATCCGACACCCATGACTTGGACAGATTATTTATCGCTTCGTTGATCTTACTGACATTACCGGACAGCTCGCCAGCAAGGCTTCCTATCCTCGACGCCGACTGACGCAGTTTACCTGCATCGACATTTGTCATATCTGCCATGATTATCTCCTTATATAAGCATTATCTTGTCGCCGCTGTTAACACCGATGCTTCCCAGCGTATCGCTGTCCTGAAGGAGTCCCTCCATGTTGATGCTGCAAACGAGCACCTTGTCGGGATCGGGGAACACCGTCATATTCTCAACGGCACTTATCTGTTCTATCATTTCTTTCTTGACCGTTCCGACCGTCATTACGGAATCAGCAGAAAACTCATATGTCTTCGCTATGCCCGGAACTTCTGTCTCCAAAAAGATCTTACTCATAATGATTTTCTCCCTTCCTTATACGAGAGGTGTGAGCATCCTGACAGGAGCCCCGTCCTCTGTGAGCGCATAACCGAAACCTGCGGGAAGCTGACGGACTGCATCCGCCGATGACATCTCCCAGTGAAGAACGTTCTGCTGATCGAACATTCCGCCGAGGTTGATACCGCTCTCCATCGATGTGAACTGCCTTGATACCTGGTATCTTGCACAGTCGCTCACATCATCGTTCGTCATTGCAGCGATGAACTGGATCTTATGATCCCTGCCCTTTTCAAGAGCCGTCTCGAAGAACGCGTTCATCTCGAACTCATCCGAATATACGGTCTCGATGAATGATACATAATCGTTGATCAGGATAACGATCCTCTTCTGATCCTTGAGCGCTTCAGCAACATTCTTGCCGGCATCTCTTGCATCGTTTACGATACCGTTACGCTCGCCGAACTTAGGAACTATGTCGTCCTGCATGAGCTTGAAGAGTCCTGCCGCATCCGTGATGTAATTCTTGATCTTGGCTGTCTTTGCAAAATCCTTCAGTTCCTCACTCTTGCCGTCAAAGAGGATTATCTCGTCCTTCTTCTGGATGGCTTCAAGAGCAAGTGCCTTGATCATGTTCGTCTTACCTGTCTTGCCGAGGCCGACGATGCTGATGCAGTACTCGTTGTCCATGTCAAGCGTCAGGACAGTCTCGCCGTCCATCGTCTTACCGAGTGCAAACTTATTCTCGGGATAATCCTTTGTCTCTTCAAGAAGTTCCTTGATCGACAGTGAATCAAGTACCTGGCCGAGCTTCTTCGCACCCTTTGCGCTGCTTTCAACATTCAGACCTGCAAGGCTCTTCTTGATGCTCTGTGCCTGTGACAGGCCGTCCTTCTCCTTAACGGGAAGCGCAACCTGGAACTCGACGCTTGTAGGAGCCTTGATAAGTCCGCGACCGGGTGTCTTGCCCTCGGGAATGATCTCCGTTCTCTCACCCGTAACTGCTTCGTACTCGAAACGGTCGGGCATCTGAAGAGCTATGCCGCAGTTGAAGTTCTGACGAAGGCGGCTTCTAAGGTCACCCGAAGCGTTAGCCGTGATGATCGTGTAGATACCGTAGCTGACACCTTCTCTTGTGATAACGGCAAGATCGTCATCGAACTTGTCGTAGTTCTCATAAAATGCAGTGAAGTTATCAAGCACAAGGAGCATTGCGGGACAGTCTTTGTTGAACTGAACATACTCCTTGAATGAGCCGATGCCCATTGAAGCAAACTTCTTCTTTCTCTCCGAAAGCTCGTTCGCAAAAAACTCGAACGTATCGGAAAGCTTGTCGTCCTCGCCGTCGAAGCATACACCGCCGATATGGGGCATTGATGCGAATACGGCCATCGTCCTTGACGAAAAATCAAGAATGTAGATATTGACATCGGACGGCTGATACTGTGTGACTGCGCCGTAGATGATCGACTGCAGGAGTGATGTCTTACCTGATCCGGAAGGTCCGCATACGAGAAGGTTGCCGTCTGCAAGGAAATCAACATACGCAGTATACTGGCTCTGAGCCTCGGGATTGTCTGCAAGACCGATGGGAAGGCGCAGTGAAAATCCTTCGCTCTTCTCTGCCGTAAGATCCTCGAGGTAGATCCTCTTTGAAAGTGCGGGAAGCCAGATCTGACGTACCGCCGCAATCTTGTGCTCCTGTGCGATCTTTGCCGCATACTTAACGACTGCATCAAGCTGCGTGACTTCCTGTATATTGTCTGATTTTTTCTTCTTGTCTTTCTTCTTCGGAACTCCGTTCTTACCGATCAGGTTGATAAGCTCAACCTTGGCGTTCTTCTCGTCAGAGAACGGAACTTCGGGTTCGTAAGCAGCTCCCGACCATCCGGACTGGAACTCCTCGAAGATTTCGTCGCTTCCGACCTGGAAGTATCCGCGACCTGTTCCTGTAATGTATGCAGCATCGGGCTTCTTGAGCATTTCGTTTGAATCCGACTTGTCGGCAACTCTCAGACACAGACGGAATCTTGTGTTTGACCATATCTCGTCATCGACAACACCCGAAGGTTTCTGTGTCGCAAGAATGAGGTTAACACCGAGCGAACGTCCGACACGTGCTGCTGATACGAGAGAGCGTACGAACTCAGGCTGCTCTTTCTTCAGTTCCGCAAACTCGTCGGCAATGATAAGAAGGTGAGGCATCGGCTCTGTTGCAACACCCGAACGATACAGTTCGATGTATGCGTCGATATGCTTAACCTTGAAATCATTGAACAGTTTCTGTCTGTGCTTGATCTCGGCATTGATCGAAAGCAGTGCCCTGTTCGTTGCGTTTCCGCCGAGGTTCGTGATAACACCCGATACATGAGGCAGTCCCTCAAAGCTCTGTGCCATTCCGCCACCCTTATAGTCGATAAGGATGAATGCGACTTCATCGGGATGATAGTTGACTGCAAGTGAAAGGATATAACTCTGCAGTGTCTCTGATTTACCTGAACCTGTAGTACCTGCAACGAGTCCGTGAGGTCCGTGGTATTTCTCGTGTATATCAAGATACAGCGGCTGGTTGCCCGACTTGTATCCGACCATTGCTCTCATGCTCTCATACGTTCTGTTCTCGAGCCATCTGTGGTAGATGTTAAGATCCTCAACTTTCGATGTCTTGTACATGTCAAGGAATGTAAGTATATCGGGAATACCTGCCGATACACCGGTCTCACGGATATGTATGCCCGAGAGTGCCCTTGCAAAGTTTTCGGCACTTCTGTGAGAGAGTTTGTCGAACGTAACGTTATCCCTTTCAGGGAACGCATTCACTGTTGACAGGAATCCGTGCGTATTTCCATCATCGGTTATGATCGCATTGCAGCTGCTCGGAAGCTTGTCCGCAGAATCAGCGAGCATGACAACCGAAATACCCATTTCCGGTGTGGGATTAAGAAGATATTTGGCGATAGCTTCTTCCGCAAGAAGCGAGGAATCGGCAATAACAAATACGTAATGAGGAAGCACCTTCTTTTCCTTGTCTTCGTTTACCGCTTCCTTAACTTTTTCAAGACGGCCGCGGATCATCTCGGACATGAAGTACATTACATCACCGACGCTGTTCTTGTCACAGCACATAAGACGAAGCTTTCCGTCCGGTGTCCATACGTGAGGAAGGTATCTCATGTAATTCCAGTGATCTCTTTCCTTCATCGGGAATACAACGCACATACGTACGTCTGTATAAGGATGCGCACTTGCCACCTGAACGCTGACTGTCCTTGCGATATTAAGTGCTTTCTCTCTGTCGGATGATACGATACCGACAAAACGGTTATTATACAGTGAGATCGAAACCGGGACATCCTTGAGTGTTGACATCGCAAGCTTGATCTCTTCGGTCTTGTTGTTAAGAGGATCATGCTCAGCCATGATCTGTTCCTTCGGTGTCTCTATCTCATTAAACGAAGGGATATCGCCCGTTCCGAGACGAACGTCAAGGAAATCATCATGCACGCTGCTCTTGTTCCAAAGAGCGGGAGTCGCATTGATACCTATCTGTGCAGCCTCCTCGGCCGAAGGGTACATTCTCTCAAGGACACCTGCGTTGTACTGCATCTTGTCCCTGATAAGACCCGTCATCTTAACCGCATATGCTTCATAATTGCTTACACGGTCTTCCTCGTCCTGTGCATATTTCTGGTCTTCGTACCTTGTGTTTATGATAGCCCAGAACGCGCCTACTGCGGCAGCGCCCACGCTCATTACGATACCGCCGAAATTAAACCCGTTTCCGAACGACATCGCGGCACCCAGTGCCATAGGGATTACCATCGTGAAGGCCGGCCCGATGGTGAACTTCAAAGGCTGTTTTTCTCTCTTCTGCTTCGGGGGGCATTTTTCAAGAGCGAAGGTTTCCGTATCGATCACTTCCAGTTTTCTGGGAGTGCGAAGGAAATATTTCTCTTCAACTGCCTCTGACTCACCTTCGTTGCCGCCGCCTGCGGATGTGATATTGATCTCTTTTATTCCGGTAACCTTGCAGTTTCCGTCCGGATTGTTGATTGCAAGAGTATTACCGAGATACACGATCTTCAGACCGATAAGGTAGATCGTGTCACCGAATTCGAGCTTCTGCTCGCCTTCGATCATACGGCCGTTAACAAATGTTCCGTTCATACTGCCAAGATCCTTGATCGTGGCAGAGCCTGATGAGATATTGATCTGGGCGTGCTTGGGCGAAACGAACTTGTTCGCGTAGCAGATCATATTGGACTCATCTTTACCGATCGTAACGCTTGTGCCGGCGCCTGTCTTGAGAAGGTATTTGGAAAACTGCGTATCTCCCTGTCCTACTTCTTTTGCGGTCAGAGAGAATATCTGACCGTCGGGAAGCTCACAGTTTACAAACAGTCCTTCCTTGATCGTGATCGTCTCGACAGGTTTTTCATCCTGTGTGATGACGAATGCGCCCTGTCCGGACATGGTCCAGACGTTGTCCCATACTTCAAGGGGGAGGGTGATATCATCATCCCTGCCGCTTATGTAGGGCTTGATCTCGAGCGGAACCTTCTTGTTATCCACGCTCGGCAGATACAGTTCACAGAAACCGTTTTCAAATACGGCCGTAAGTAAATAGCTCATTCGTTTTTCTCCTTCTGTTTTTTTAGATATCCTGAAGTCTGTCTATTCCTTTTTCAAATAACCCTTTATAAACATCCTCATTGGCTGCAGGTGCCAGAAGAACCAGGTCATAGAGGTAGTATTTTTGTGTTCTGACATCGCGCCACATCGAAGCATAGTTTCCTTCCCAGAATGTAACGCCACCGACCATATCCTTGTATTCTCCGTTGTACTTCAGATCCGATACCCAAGAATCACTCATCAGCATCCTGCTTTCCAATCCGGGCATCCCTTTTAGTCCGGCAGCTGCTTCGATCAACGGGTTCATCATTTCCTGAACTTCAGCTGCATGTTCATGGGCCGTATCAAAATCAAAATCAACTTCCTTGTACAATATCGAATATACGGCACCGTTGTTGTCAGTCCAGACAGCCATGCCTGAGCTGTCGCCTTCAATTCTTTTGAACTGGTCCTTCGGAACGATTATCCCCATATGCATCTCGTCAATTTCGAGCATACCGTCAGTATCTGTCGATGCGGGAGGATTAGCTCCGGGAATCTTAAATGCGTCATCGGAATTCTTTTCCTCGAAAAGGTCCCTGAGTTTTATGACATTTGACGGATCCGAACCGTTTTCAATGAACATACACATAACATCGTGAATGTTTCCGTTTCCGTCGTATTCTAACCACGAACCGACAGCACATGATTTCCCCGATTCCGTTGTGCCGACACAGTCATAATAGTATTTACCGGGGCCCTGGGCCGTTACGTCAGCACCCTTTTCCTCAGATGTTTTTAAAGATGCGGTACTCGCTTTTGTAAAATCTTCAAGTTGCTTCTGAAGCTCACCGGCCGGTGCCAGGACAGCATCCGAACTACTCAGACCCTCCGACACATAAATCTTCATTTCGGGGATCTTTTTGCCTGCAGCTTCCGCTATAAGGCCTACACTGTCATCTTCCTGTTTTTCTTCCGTCAGGGCCGAATATAAGCTTTCGGGGTATATAACGGTAACACCATAGTTCTCTTCTGCCACCGTATATTCCTTTGCAAATTCTAGCGTCTCAAAATCTATCTTTCCGCCTTTTCCTTTGAGTGCAAACACGAGGATCAGGGCTATGATGACAACCGCTGCAACGCCGGCTCCGATAAATATCGGGAGTTTGGGTTTACCTTCGGTTTTTTCTTTAACTTTTGATCTGATCTCTTCGACATCAACCGATGATTTCAGTTTATCGACAACATTTGCTTTTTCAGCCTCAGCCTGCTTTGCTGCTTCTTCAAGCGCCTGTTTTTCCTCTTCGGCTTTACGCCTACGCTCTTCCACCTCGGCTTCCATCCTGCGTACTTCCGCCTCAGCGGCATCTCTCTTGGCCTGCTCGGCTTCAGCCTTTTTCCTGGCCTCTTCCTCAGCCTGCTTTTTCTTCTGAGATGAAACAAACAATGCCGCAGTTTCTTCTCCGTTTTCGTTGTTCATGATTTCGTCACTCATATTTAACCTCCGTTATGTTTATCAGACGGATCAAAGATCCTTCAGCCTGTCGATCATCTTATCGAAAATCGGCTTATATACATCCTTGTTTTTCTCAGGTACCATTGTGATCATTGTATATATATAGTCCTGATCGGTCCGTGTGTCGTACCAGTATGCAGCTCTGAACCTTTCCCAGTATGTTACGCCGCCGATCATGTCTTTATAATTGGCATTGTAGAACAGTCCGGCTTCTTCGCCCTGAAACTCCTCGTCAATAAACATCCTGCTGTCCACACCTTTAAAGTAATCATTGATCCCTCTCTCTGCATATTCTTTGAACAGTTTCTCGAAGTTTTCCAACGGAGCATTCTCAATGACTTCAGCAGATACCGCTTCAGGCTTGACTATGATGGAAACTCCGTCTGCATCCACATAATACGGATAATCGGTACCCGGAAGCTTGAAAAATACATCTTTGGGAACGACAAGTCCCATATGCATCTCATCTATCTCGATAGTTCCGTCGGAATCGGTTGCCGTGGTAGGATTTCCTCCCGGGATGGGTATTGCTGTCTGAGAATTCTTTTCCTCGAACGCATCACATATCTTTGCACATTCTTCAACGTTTGCTCCTTTATCTTTAACGCAAACGATCACGCGTTTGCACTCTCCGGCGCTGTTCGGCTCGATCCATGCATTTGCCGCACCGTTTCCTGCTTCAGCAGACTCAAATGTGCGCTTATAAGAGTACTTCACCGCACTGTCCGAGCCAACATCAACACCTGTCTCGCTCACGGTTTTCATATCGGGAGCGATCTCGTCGATACGTTTTGAGACTTTCTCCTGGAAACCCTTTTGCATACCGTTTGCAGGATAAATATATGCTGTCAGTTTGTCGATGATCTGATCCTGGTTATCATATTTATACGTGGAAATGATGACATCCATTCCGCCAAAATGGACCGTGATCTCATCATCACCCGTCTTCTCTTCGGTCACTTCCTTATATATGCTGTCGGGATAAGAGAACTTCAGGTCAAAGCCCTCTTCCTTGCATACATATTCAGCATTGAACTCAGTCGTGGCGGGATCGAACATTGCCTTTCCGCCCTTACCCTTTAACGCAAATACAAGGATAAGAACAACCGCCACCACGGCAACTGCTCCTATTCCGATAAAGATCGGGAGTTTTGACTTTCCTCCTGCCGATGCTTTTATCGATTCCGTCTTCGGCTCTTTCTTCTTTGAAGGTTCGGATTTTGTTTCCTTCAGACCGTTGATCTTTTCTTCCGCTAACTGCTTTTCCTGCTCTTCAAGAGCTTTTCTTTCTTCTTCGGCCTTACGCTTACGCTCCTCGACCTCTGCCTCCATCCTGCGCACTTCAGCTTCTGCGGCTTCTCTTTTGGCCTGCTCTTCAGCTGCTTTTCTGGCCGCTTCTTCCTCGGCCTTTTTCTTTTTCTGTGCCGACACGAACAGAGCCGATGTTTCTTCTTCGTTGTTTAAGTATTCGTCACTCATTTCAAAATGCCCCCTGTAAAATTATGATGATAATGTTACTTTGTATATTCTATATTTTGGATTATGAATTTAATACATACTAAAAGTATACTTTTACCAAAAAAAGAAAATGCTGCCTTTATCAAATAACAAAAGCAGCATTTTATACATATTTTTCCTGAAAATGTTTTATTCAGACAAGGTACCTGCGTATATCTCCTCTCTTTTCGAGCAAAAGTTTTTCCTTCACGGAAGCCACGAGCTTCTTGGTATACGGCATCGAAATAAACAGGATCTCGCTTATCTCTCTATCCGATCTGAACTCCGCCATCAACCTAGCAACATCAAGTTCTCTTTCGGTTAGAGGCTCCGACAACGCTTCGAGCATATACTCGTTAAGCTGTCCTTTGGATTCCGTATCCGAATACAGATCGAGATAATGCTGTATCCTTGCAAACAGTACCTTGCCGGGAACCGGTTTTTTCAGATAATCGACCACATCCATCTCCAGTCCCCTGCACTCCGAGACTTCATCCGTCATACCCGTCAGAAATACAACCGGGATCTTTTTAAATTTTTCGCTCGACTTTAAATGCTCAAGAACTTCGTAACCGTCCATTCCGTTCATCGAAATATCAAGAAGGATAAGGTCCGGAAACCTGCCGCCCCTAGCTCGCTTTAATGCTTCAAGGGCATCCTCTCCCGATGAAAACCCTTCCGCATCATAGAGAGATTCCAACTGTTTTACCATCAGGCTGAGGGTTTCGGCATCATCGTCAATTATCATTATCCTGTTTCGGTTCATAGTGACTCCACCTCTTTCCTGAGCATCTCCAGACCCCGGCGGACTCTTCTGTATTCATCCGTTATTACGCCTTTAACTCGTTTCGAATAATCGGGGTCATTGCGCAATTCATCGGTTTCCGCAAGCTGTGCCAGAAGATATGCACCCACTCCTCTCGCAATGGATTTGACCGAATGAACCCGAAGATAGTAACTCTCCTGTGAATCCGGATTCTCTATGATCCCGATGGTCTCATCCGCGTACTGTTCAAAAAGAACCGCTCTCATTAAGAATTCATCCGCATTTCCCGCATTATACTCGAGTGCCATTTTCAGGTTGATACCGTAAGGCATCAGACTGTCCTGAAAACCTTCTATTCTGGCCAGCGTCAGTCCTCCCTCCTGCGGTATACTGATCGGTGTGATTTTATCCGGGATGTATTCCTGTACGATTCCGAGAAGGTCCACGGAACTTACGGGTTTTGCCAGAAAGGCGGTAAATCCGCTTGCCAAGAGCCTCTCCTTAACATCGTTCATTATGTCTGCCGTCAGAACCACAACCGGAGTATCGAATTCGGGATATTCTTTTCTTATCCTTTCAAGAGTTTCGGCGCCATCCATCTTAGGCATACGAAGATCCATCAGGACAAGATCATATTCTTTGATATCGATCATCTCCAACGCTTCATAACCGCTTTCAACGTCATCTATCTTGATAAGCGTCGGTTCGAGAAAAGCTTCTATAACTTTACGGTTTGAGGGGTTGTCATCAACAACAAGTATCCTCGCATCCGGAGCAATGAACTGTTTATTTTTTTTCTTATCGTTTGATCGGACATTTTCCGCCGAACGGACATCTTCCGTAACCACAGACTCTTTCTGGGGAATACGAACCGTAAATGCGGTCCCTTCATCCACAATGCTCTTACAATCAATGGTTCCGTGAACCGCATCCACAAGTTCCTTAACGATCGCAAGACCGAGCCCGCTCCCGCTTGTCTCCTTATATACCGTCTGAGCACCGCGTTCAAACGGTTTGAAGATGTTCTCGAGATATTCGGGAGCAATACCTACACCGGTATCACTTACCGTAATGACCAGATCCCGGCCATCCATTCCTATTGAAAACGTAATACCTCCGGAACGTGTGTATTTTATTGAATTACTGAGCAGATTGTTTGTTATCTTGCGGATCACATCCTCATCACCCGTAAGATATTCGGGTATCGCTTCATCAAGAATATATTTGAATTCAAGTCCCAATCGATCCGCATGCGTTTTCCATGTTCTTGCCGTTTCATCAAACAACTTCACCGTGTCCCACGGCTGTTCGAGAAGCTCCATTTTTCCCGCTTCTATCTTTGTAAGATCCAGCATGTCATTAATAAGTGACATCAGAATACGGCTTGATACATTACTGTCGTTGACCCACTCTCTTATCTTTGCGGAGGAAGTATTGTTAACGATCAGCTCGTTCATTGCCATAATGGTGTTAAGAGGTGTCCGTATGTCATGACTCATCTTGGCAAGAAAATCACTTTTTGCCTTGTTGGCATCGTCAGCGGCAAGCACGGCCACATTAAGTTCCTGCTGTTTCTTCCTGTATACGCGTATCTGGCAGTACATGGTAACGGCAAGTGATATGGAAACAAGCGTCATATCCAGTATGACTCGTGTCATAAAATTGTATTCGTTGGTGTTTAATGACTGAGGATGATAATACGAATACAGTATCAAAGACACGTACCAGATAAGCTCTATGATCACGAGGATCAGCATAGATATTCCATCCAGCAGGAACGCGGTGAAGACGACTCCGAAAATGAAAAATGCCGGGATTCCACTGTGATACCCGCCCTGAATGAAGTAAAGAGCGGTAAATAATCCGAGGAATATGATAAAGGCAGTCAGTGTCATTGCCATTTTATAATTGCCCGTTCTGTGACAATACACAATGAGCGCCTGTGAAACTATCACTCCGGAAAGATCCGCGGCAACAACGGCGGGATTATTACCCGAAGCCGCATTAATGATCGCAGTTATGATACTGACGATTATTCCGCATACAGCCAGTATATTAAATGCGGAGACCTGGATCTCCGCATCATGCGGTACTATATATTCTTTCACCCGCTTTAACAGGCTTATGCTCTTTTCCATGAATCTTCTCCCCTAATGACTATTTCAGTTTATCCTTCAGTTCATCAAGAGTCATATATTTCTGTGTCGATACCGTTTCATAATCCACAAATCCGTCCTTGAACGAAATGTTCACCTCGTTCAATCCGTCGGTATCTATACCCGTGAAAGGATCAAATTCCCCAATCAGTTTTGCGAACTCATCAGCATACTGTTTTTCGGTAATTCCGGTCTCGCCTTCATAATAAGTATACTCATCGGTTTCGGGATCGCAAATCGCTTTCAGTTCATTTGTCTTTTCCGGTTTGCCGTCTGCGATATCATATAATGTATAGAACTCGGTTCCCATCATTCCCCCCGTTTCGAGAACAGTATTCTTCCCGGCGGAAATGTATATATGTGCTCCGTCATAACCTGCATTCACGCTCAAAAGCTTGACTGCCTCTTTGTTCCCCGACGTAAACAGAAAGGCATTCCCTTCTTCCCGCTGCTCTCCTTTGGAGTCAACCGCAGCAAGCTCAGGTACACCATCCGCATCAACATCAATAAGAGCAAAGCTGTCTGCCGTTCCCGCTCCGGCAAGCTCCGTGGCTATATCAAGGTAACATCCCACATACTCCGCACCGGTTGAGACTTCCCCTGCATCACCTATGGATGAAAGAGACAGATCCGCAAGCTCTTCCTTGTAGAATTCCTCATTATCTTCGTAATAATCCAGCGGACATTCGAATCCGTAATAATATGTATACAGATCCGTAAGTACAACAACACCTATCGCTTTCTTCGAATCCTCATTTGATCCGCTCTCCCATGTCGCCGTGTATACGGGATACGTGAACTTCTCCGAGAGTGCGTCATTGCTTACGGGATCATCCACTTTCGCATCCCCGTCTATTTGAGCGCATATGATATTCATAACATATGCACCCGGATCCTGACCGTCCCTTTGCGAATTGGGATAGCTCATGTTTGTGATAACCGTGATCCCGTCCGATGTAAGATCTTCATAGAAATATGTCCCGTCATCGTTGTTCTCGTTTTTTATATTGGTAAGACCTGTATAACTTCGCCCGACAATCACCAATTCATTATTGTGATGCTCCTCATCCGCATCAGATACTTCTTCGCTATCCTGTCCGGCTTCTTCCAATGCCTCAGGATTCTCCGATGCCTGTTCCCCGCTTGGTGCCGGCACACTGTCCGTGTCCGCTTCCGATCCGCATCCGATCAGTCCTGCTGTCATGGACAAAACCATGATCATCGCCAAAATACTTTTTCCTATCATTTCTTCCGTCCCTTCCACATAATGTAATCATTGAATGGTTCCGCATTCAGATTATACATGGATTGATAAACTAAAAAAGCATACTAAAAGTATACAATTAAATGGTATATTCTCAATGGATTATATCAGAGAAGAATGATCTGTCACAAGCAAACCCGATATTGACAATCGGTAAATGCAGGTATAGAATCTATGACGTTTGTGTATTAAAGACTTCTTCGGACATGTATATAATACCGGAGAAAAGCAGTACTGGGAGGAAATAGTAATGAAAAAGAAACTTGTAACGGTACTTATGGCTATGGCACTTACAGCAACGATGCTCTGTGCATGCGGTGATGATAAGAAAGCCGAAACCACAACCGAGACCAAGACCGAGGCGAATGCCGAAGAATCAGACGGCTTTACCCTTCTGGATGTCAGCGAGGATATGGTAGATGTCGGTGCATATGGCATGAGCAATGACGGAACGGAGCTTGTATTCACAATGTTCACCGGCCCGGACGGTAATAAGTATGTTTCACTGATCGGATTTGATAATAACTCTGACAACGGAGATGTGATCTGTGGACAGTATGAAGCTTCAACGGAAGTTGATGAAGATGGCGACGAGTGGACTAATTTTATAGTAACCGATGTTTATACGGGAGATCAGTTCCACCTGGGAGTATGTGAGAGACCCGAGACGGAAGAGGTAGCTTTCTATGATAAGGACGGCAATACCGTTGAGGCAAAATTCCTTACATCCGCTGAGACCATAAACTATATGGGATCTGCAGTAAGTCTTCTTTCCGGAGATGGAAGCAGCAACTAAACTCCAGTAAAGTAACAAAATGTAACTACGCTATAAAACAAAAACTTCATCGGACCTTCTTGAATTATCAAGGTTTCCGATGAAGTAATGTAGCGCAGACGGAGGGATTCGAACACTTTACAGTTTTAAAAATGCAGTATCATTCTTCATCCCAATACTCGTTATAATCATCTACTACCTTAATTCCAAACAATGTATAGATCACATCTCGCCTGGTATCAAGTATCCGAATGATCTTTACAATGTTTCCCTCTATACGGTAAAAAGCATAGTTTTTATGCGTTACAAGATATGCATATTCCGTTTCAATATCAAAGCGCTTAAAAAGATCCCTGCTTCCCGAGTCAGGGAATTCTCCCAGCATCTTCAGATCTGCCATAATAGCTATTAATATTTCGCGCGCATGCTTGAGGTCGGATTTTTTTACAAGATATTCTTTCAGAATCTCAAGATCATTTAAAGCTTCAGGGGACAGTTCGACTTTCATCATAAATCCAACCTTGACATAGCATCATCAATGGAAATCCACCCTTTTTCACGTGCCGATCTTTCACCTTTCTCCAGTTCTGAAAAAAGACCTTTCATAGCCTTGAGTTCATCTAATTCACGGATATCTACAATGGCATAATCACCACGTCCGTTTTTTGTCAGATACACCGGCGAGCCATACTTTACCTGACCAAGAACATTTTTATAATTCCTTAAATCTGAAACTGGAACAATATTGGGCATAATCTCCCTCCTTTAAAAAACTTATACATTGGGACATATTTATAATAACATCTTATGTATAATTTGTCATATAATTCTATGCAAGAACCTCTTCCTAAAGACCAGACCTACAATTTGTGCATAATAAAACACGGGAAATCGTTAATAAATCAACGTTTCCCGCGTTTCTTCCCTAGCGCAGACGGAGGGATTCGAACCCTCTTGTCCGATACCCATTAAACCCAGTAAAGAAAGGAGGTTGCGAGCATTCTCCGGTCTGTTTGGACCAAGTCTGGACCAAACCCCAACTTAATCCTCTTAGCCGCCTGCAATAATCGATTAAATTATCAAGCCACTATTCACCGATTGTATTCTTAAGTGGCTTCTACTATAACTCTTATTAACTTATAACACAAGGTTCTATACTCATCAATGACTAAATCTCTTCTTTATTTAATAATTCCAATACATAAATAAGCATAGAGTTCTTCACATTCGGCACAGAAAACACATATCTTTTCAGTCAGCTTTATCATGTTTTTTGATACAGCTTTCTTCCATACAAAGGTATACTTGTTGGCTACTGACTCTATCTTGGTTCCGTCAATGAAGATGTTTTCGCCTGAAATCTCACCAAGTTCCAGCAGTATGGTTCCTACCTGTGCCATGATCTGCTTGGCGCACTGTGAGAGATGAATTGATATAAATCTTGCGATGGTGGAATGGTCAGGAGCAGGCGCTCCGTCCAGAAGGTACATGAAATTGATGTCTCTCTTGCAGGCAGACTCAATATCACGACTTGAATAGATTCTGTTCATTGCTGCATAGATGACAATCTTAAGCATCTGACGCGGTGTGGCCTGATTCTTTCTGGTTCTGTCATAAGTCCCATATAGATCAGAAAGATTCATTTCCTCCACAAATGCACTAACCAGGCGTACCGGATCATCGGATGGGATAGAAATCTCTATGTCGAGCGGAAGTTTGATTTGATGATACAAGGAAGAAACGGTATAATCTCCTTGTAAGATTTTGTTTAGTCGCATAAACATATTTTACAGCAAAAACCAGGCTTTTCGAAGTCTGGTTTTTGTGTTATATGAAGATATTTATTGACATAACAGCCCCTCAGACGTCTGTACAGAAATGTGCAGTTCTCGGACGAGGATGATGATTTTCAAAACGAAGAAAGCATCAAATGCCGATTTCTCTGAGCAACGTCGAAATGAGGCATTTGATGCTTAATGAGTTTTAGAAAATCACACCGCAGACGAACACAAACATTTCTGTGCAGATGCCTGAGGGACTGGGTGCCAAGAAGGCTGTCACACTAAATTAGTGCGACAGCCCCATTTTTCTGTATT
>JAEEGJ010015792.1_pt1 | contig 17512 bp, 10 predicted proteins | sample 8958761 | NCBI WGS metagenome assembly JAEEGJ01 (sample SAMN16246546, study PRJNA631951) | gut metagenome | biome: gut microbiome; feature: rumen; material: RS-attached | host: Bos | place: Iran: Karaj | collected 2018-10 | reverse complement strand
GGTGCAAGTGGCGGCCTGAGTGTTATTTTAGTTACAAAAAATTTAGATAAAACAATGCTTTAGCTCATTTTGGAACTGGGAAGTTTGAGTTCATTATTTCAGCCTGTGCGGAAATCTGCTCTGTTTAACTGAAACTTCTTAAATATCCACTCATATCATCTGATATTTTAGTACTGACTGACGTATTTTCAACTGAACAGGGAAAGGACAGGCAGTCCGACCAGGGAAGAACCGGGAAGAGGCACGTCAGGCCGCAGTGACATGCCGAGGTTCAGAGAATAACAGACGGCAGGCCGCGGCAGAATGCATGAATGGGAGTCCTTCACCAGTCCCCTGGAAACAGCCATCCCAGTCTGATGAACGGAATGTCATCCACACCGCATAAAGCAGGTTCAGAGGCATTGCCCTATTTTCCGCCAAGCTCCAGCACCGGCTCACTGCACCTGATTATTTTCCCTTTAAGGTTATACATTGCGTGATAGACCTTAAGCTTTTCCATGTTCATGTATGAGGGGATTACCGCATAGTCATCATACATTGAGCCAATTCTGACCTGATAGCCGTTTATATCAGCCATACCAGCATAAGCGACAGTAGGATAATAAAAACTGCTTTCGCTGTCTGACACTATAAAGCCGAATGAGCGGGGAGGTCTGCTGAACTTTCCTTCCCCGACCCTTACAAGCTGATACCCCCGCATGAAGAGCCTGCGGTGTTTCCTGTCAAACGAATGCTCAATCATGGCACCGAAACACAGTGATGTGACGGACTGCTCATCCCTGTCTAATTTCCTGATGGTTCCTATATCTGATACAGTCTGCCCCGAATCACCTATAAACGACCAGTTCTCACCATGGATATCCGTAATCATTTTTTTCTCTTCCGGTGAATTTATCTGCAGAATCCCGTATCTTCCGCTTAAGTTAAACACCTGGTCAAGTGCGTCTGACATTGCAGGAACAACTGCCGACAGTTCGTACAGGACAACAGAAGCAGCAACACACGAAATCATGTATGCCGCCGCGTATCTGATCCTGATGCCGCGGGCAGTCAGATCATCTTCAGACTGTACAGGTACTGCCGCATCCCTGCCCAGCAGCAGAACAGAGCTCAAGAGCATGAAGAACGCCCAGTTTCTCCATCTGAAGTAGTCACAGGCGACGAAAGTCAGGGCCATTGGTGCAAACGAGGCAATGATGACGGCCGATATTCTGAGGGTGCGAATCTTTGGGGATCCAGCCCCTGCAGCCCTGCGGAACATCACAAGCACGGCCGGCAGAATTGCAACTGCCATTAGAAATGCCGCCTCGGAAAAGATGGCCGGCAGATTCTCAAGGTTTCTGGCAGTCACTCCGCGCCAGTACTCCTGTCCTTCTGCACCGAGCGATCTGAGCACTACAAGAATCGAATCATCCATTCTGCCGGGAACTACGGGGTACCTGCTTTTTATATCATCAAGCAAGACCATCATTCCATCAGGTGACAGTACTGACATGAATTTCTGAATTATGAAGATTTCAGCAAGGAATACTATGGCCGGCAGCAGGGAGAACAGAATAAAATCAACAGCATTGCGGCTCAGAAGCATCATCAGCAGCAGCGGCAGAACAAGAAGAGTGCATGATGCCACGTGTGAGAACAGCAGAACGGATCCGATGACAGTCAGGAAAACGCTGCACAGCGCGAGACTTCGTGTATCTGCCTTCTCGCCGTGCCTCCAGACTGATGATATCGGGAGCAATACCAGAAGCACACCGGCGAGCAGGACAATGTCCCTGTTTACAAAATAATAGCTGTTATACAGACAAAAACACAGGAGAGGAGACAGATAGATTCCGATTTGCATAAAAAACGGAATCCCGAGCTTTCTCATCCTCAATGCTAAGACTGCAAAAATGAACACGTAACAGATTACCAGTATGGCAAGCCAGAGAGTCTGTGTTGGAATGAATGTGATATTTCCCAGAAGTTCTCCTGGTAGACCACGCCTTATCGGACCGGCCGAATAATTTATCAGCAGCTCAATCCAGTAATCATTCAGCGGAAAATCCAGATTGCTGATAATGCAGTTAAATACGATCAAAAGGAAGATGACCGAAAAAACAACGACAGCTGACAGTCCTGACAAAATGCCGGTTAAAGACTTTTTGGTCATTGTCCCAACTCCTGATCTGTTTACTGTTTTTGCAGTACGGTCATCGCCATACTGGCCTTAATCCAGAATAGCCTTACGGCTCTGCCCGGAATCAGCATATGCATCATATCCGCCAGCGGAGCCTGATATGCTCAATGCACTCCGGCTCCGGCAGAGCCGTGCGGAGGCAGCATGACTGACCTTCCGCGGCCGCTGCAGTAGAAAACCCTGTGCCTGCTGTTAAGGAAAGCCGGGTAAATCGTAATTTTACCGCCTGACCAGTTCTCTCTCATAAGCAGATAGTCATCAAAGCCGTAATTGATATTCTGATCCTTCCCGCCGTCTTTCAGAAGCATGGCAAGAGGCATGGTCGGATAATAGGTCATATCATCGCCGTGCCTTATAAGAAAGCCCATGCCGTATTTTGGTCTGATATATGAAATAGCGCCGTCATCGCCGTGACCGCTTTCCAGGGCTTCCCAGCCGCTGAGGTACAGTCTTCTTCCGGAAAGTGACATGGCAATAAATTCCGCGCCGCAGCCGGATTCAAGAGCTTCCGGAATATTATCTGCCTCGCTGCTCTCGTTGAATTTTCTGAACCTGAGTCTGTTTTCCGTGTCGTCAGCAGCAACTCTGCTGTTGATCTCCCACTCCCAGTTCCAATCAGGGTTGGTCAGAATATAAGTCGGATTTTTTTCGAACTCCTCGAGATGAGCATACCTTCTGACAGACGTGACAAGCAGGTCAAAGTTGGTTTTTGCCGCCCCTGATGACGGAAGGCCCGGGGTATAGAAAATGACAAGCAAAAGAGCGAAGACGGAAAGCAGCGCGCGGACCGGCCATAGCCATCTTCCTCCCGTCTCTGGCGTTGTATCTTCAGTCCAGGAGCTTTCCTGCATGGCAAAATAAGATGACAGTATGAAGCTCCATGCCAGCCATCTTAAGAAGTCAATTGAGAAGACAGACATGAGAACTGGAGAGAACGCGCTGGCAGAACACGCAATCAGCAGCCTGTTCCTACGGAAATATTCCTTTGCACCAAGGCCGCTGCGGATAAACCGAAACAATAAAATCAGACATGGGACCAGAAAAGCAGCCAAAAACCATACTGTTCTTTCGCATGAGAACATCTGCTGCCGTGCCATCTCCACCCAGTAAGACTCTCCGCCGCTGCTCACTGAAAAAACGGAAAAAAGCAGGCCGTGCGGCGCTATCGAGATCGGTATCCCGGGATATTCAGATTTGAACATATCAACGATATCAAGCACGCTCTCTTGACTGAGCTCGCCAAAAACAAGGTTGATCGTCAGGAACTCCCCTAGGAAAACCGTCCCAAGCACTGCAGCATGGGAAAGCGACCTTTTTAACGGGAACGGCAGCCCGAGATACATCATGAGAAGAGGGGGCGTGCAGAATAGGATTCCGGAGTGGCACAGCATGCCGAAAGTGACAGCTGCAAATACAGCAGCATCGCAAAGCAGCTGGCGTCCAGTTGACCATGGTTTTGTCCTTGCTTTCCTCACGGCCATGGATGCCAAGATGACAAGCCCAATAATGAGAATGTCTCTCAGAAGGAGTCTATCCGCCACCATCGGAGCCAACAGATAAAAAGCAAGCCCGTGCGGTGAAAGCAACACCAGTATTCTTAGAAACACAGGGAGATTCAGCCTCCGGATCCCAGCATAGAGAGAGAGAGTCACGAATGCGTAGCATGCTGTGAGCAATATGAGCCCGGCAGTTTCAGGCGATACACCTGGAATGCTCCTTAATATTTCACCGAGAAGAAAACGCCTGACAAAGCCCCCTGAATAGTCACTCAGGAGCTCTATCCAGTATGGATTAAGAGGGAAAACCGTAACAGCCGTGTAAATACTGAGAACTGCCGACAGCAGCAGCGTTCCTAAAATAAGGATGTCTGCCGCTGCTGTTATGGTTCTGCTCATCTGTTGTTACCGCCCATGAACAAAGGAAAAAATGGCCTATGAAATTCTCTGACGGCCGTGATATTCACTAGCAGTCAGTTTTATTGCTTGTCAGCACTAAATGCCTGCGTTTTCATGAATGTCTGCTGCCACTGTTTCTGCCGGTACTGGCAGGAGGACAGTCCGCCCCTGGCTCACGCAGTAGAACACCTGGTTTCTGCCATTGAGAAATGCCGGATATATTGTGAATTTACCGCCAGGCATATCATTTCCTATAAGCAGGTAGTCATCAAAGGCAAAAGGAATCTTCTGATCATGTCCTTCCATTGTGAGGTTCATGATAAGCGGCATTGTCGGGTAGAAAACCATGCCTTCTCCGTGCTTTATCAGGAACCCCATGCCATGGGCCGGCTTTACAAGTGAAATCCTGCCGTCATCGCTGCGCTTGGCCATAGCTTCCCAGCCGCGCAGATACAGCCTCCTGCCGGAAAGGGACATGGAAAGGAATTCACCGCCGCAGCCTGACTCAAGCGGTTCAGGAGCATGGCTCCCCGTGCCCTGTCTGCCGAATTGCCTTATCCTGACCCTGTCCTCGACACTCACACCGGCAGATCTGGTGTCAAATTCCCAGTTCCATTTCTCATTGGCAATCCAGTACAGATAATCCTTGACGGCTCCTGACTGACCGGTTTGCATCATGACTGCAGATACAAGTGGGCCAAAGTTTGATTTGTCCAGTATTCCGGAGCCATCTGAGGCGTCTTCTGAGGCGTCTTCTGACGTGATTCCCGGTGTGTAGAAAATCACGACCGCAAGCGCCAGGCCTGACAACAGGCAGCAGACCGCACCGGTTTCCGCCTTTTCTGACTTCCAGGACTGATGTTCCTCTGCACTGTCTGTCAGCTGCATGGCAAAATAGGAGGACAGTATGAAGCTCCATGCCAGCCATCTGAAGAAATCTATTGAGAAAGCAGACATGATGACCGGCGAGAAGGCGCTCGCGGAACAGGAGAGCGCAAGCCGGTGACCCCGAAGATATTCCCCAAGGCCGAGACCGCTCCTTATAAACCGGCACAGAAAAATCATGAAAGGAACCACTGCAGCAGCCAGGACCATTATTATCCGTTCAGAGGAAAACAGCTGCTGCCGCGCCATGCCGACCCAGTGAGACTCACCGCCGCTGCTCACTGCAAAAAGGGAAAAAAGGAAGCTGTCAGGCGAGATTTCTATCGGGATTCCGGGATATCTGGACTTGAACGTATCAAGAATATCCAGAACTCTACCGGGCTCAAGCTCACCGAAAACCAGGTTTACCGCAAGAAACTCCACCAGAAAAATCATACCGAGCACTGCTGCATGAACAAAAGACCTTCTGAAGGATCCGGATATTCCAAGGCACATCAGGAGAAGGGGAGGAGTGCAGAATAAAATTCCTGAATGGCACAGCATGCCGAAGGTGATAAGCGCGCAGACTGCGGCATCGCAGAGCAGGATGCGCGCGGACACATCAGCCTTTCCCCAGAAAAGGCATACTGTCTTTGCTGCGAGTATTACAAGTGCAATAATCAGGATGTCCCTTAGAAGAAAATGCTCAGCAGCGGTCGGCACCATAAGGTAGAAAGCGACACCAAACGGAGAGAGCAGCACCAGTACTCTGAGAAAGAGCGGTAAACTGAGTCTCCTCATTTCTGAATACAGTGACAGCGTGACAAAAGCATAGCAGGCTGCCAGCACCGCAATTCCCGCGATTTCCGGTGTTACGCCTGGTATATTGTTAAGTATCTCACCGAGAAGGAAGCGCCTGACAAAACCTCCTGAATAGTCGCAGAGAAGTTCTATCCAGTATGAGTTAAGTGGATAGACACTCATCGCAGTAGAGATGCTCAGAACCGCCGAGAGCAGCAGGACTCCAAGAATCAGTACGTCAGCGCCTGCATTTATGATTCTTCGCATTCTGTCCTACTGCTCCTGTCCCAAACTCTGTCTGAAGTGCCAGCAATTCTACCACCCCGGGGAAAACTGCTGCATATGCGGCATATGGTGAAAATATAATCACCGGCATATGAACAGAGCACCTGCAGTTATGATAATATAGGGTGATCCTTATCACATTTTTGAGACTTCCAATACATGCGGTTTCCGATTAATGCCCGCACCGTCATGCTGCTGACTCCCATTCTGCTGCTGACGGCGCTCGAGTACCTGCTGAAGATCCCGTCTGTTTCCGGGAACCACGTTCTCGGAAGTCTCATCCGCGCCATTATAAACTACGGGCTTCCGCTTCTTTTCGCAGTCCTCGCAGTACTCACCGTCCCCAACTCAGAGCAGAAATACCGCCCGCTTGCCACTGTGGCAGTATACGGGGTGATTCTCTTGACATCAGGGCTTCTCTGCGGCAACTTCACCATGATGGCCCCGGCCTCAGGCTTTTCAAGCGCGCTCATCGTCGGATCAATCCCTTCATCATCATTCAGAAGCGCGGCGGCCGGAGAAAGCCGTCCTTTCCTCATGAGGGGGGCAGTCCTCGCAGCTGTCGTCCTTACAACAGCCACAGCTGCCGGAATAATTTTCGCGGAAATCCACAACCTTCTGACTGAATTCTCAAGCTCGGTGCATTTTTCCTCAAAGCCGGGCATCCCGGCGCTTTTCCTTACAGGAACTATTTCCGGGCTCTTTGATCCGTTCGGCATACAGTCGCTCGTAATCAACGTCGCAGGATCCATGAACATCAGCGCCTCGCTCCTCAGGACTGTCGATCCGAACATAACCACATTCTGTCTGCCCTGCCTGGTGCTCGCCATATTCATGAGGATGAAGGGAAAGAAGCGCACGACCGCTTTCATCCTTTTCGTCATCACGGGATTCAACGCGGTATTCCCGAGCTCGGCCACAACCTATGTTTTTGAGTTCATCGCCTGGATGTGGCCGCTCATCTACCTCATGCATATTGTCCTCTCTGGCATTCTCCTTATCGCAATATCACTGTCAGTCGACATGCTCAGCAGCTCTGAGAACGGCGAGCTCGTCATGGCGATGGTCATCCTGTCATCCGGCCTTCTTTACTACCTCTCGACCCTCGGCATCATCAGGTTCTCGGGGAGCGACCGGCTGACCTGGCACATGCACAGGATCCCCGAGCAGGTCAAAGTCTTCGCCGACAGATCATCAAGCGGGGACCTCTCGCTGACCGCCGTCTCGATTTTCAAGGCATTCGGAGGAATGAGCAATATAAGGGGCATATCAAGCAGCGGCGGCCGCCTGATCATCGCCTGCCGCAGCCAGGATGCGGTAAACGGCGATGCCATAATCAGGATCACGGGCAGGGCGCCTGTTCTCTGCGGCAATTCCGACGAGATAGCGCTGTCACTCGGCGATTCCGCGGGGAAGACCGCAGAGAAGATGCTGATGTTCACCAGAAGGCTTCACTATCTGTAACCAGTCCTGAAGGTCAAAGTCCCAGGCAGTCCCCTCCGGAATTCACCGCCTGCGGCCATGTATCTGCGCACAAAAAAAACACCCGCCAGGGCGCCTGCCCTGACGGATGCCTTTCAAACTGAACTCACGAGCGGTTCTTTCTGTATCAGATCTCCGGAGCCTCGCCCTCGTCCTCAAATGACATGTTGTCCTCAGGAGCCTCGGGCTCTTCAAGCTCAGGAGCAGCCGGCGCGTCATCGCTCACGGCCCTCTCATCCTCGACTCCGACCGTTGCCTCATAGGTCGTGCTGTTGAGGAGCTTCTCGCGGATGAGCTTCTCAATCTCATCGGAGACAGCCTTGTTCTCCTTGAGGTAGCTGACAGTATTCTGCCTTCCCTGCCCGATCTTCTCGCCCTTGTAGGAGAACCATGCGCCTGACTTGCTGATGAAGCCCAGCTTGACTCCGAGGTCAACGATCTCGCTTTCCTTCGAGACGCCCTCGCCGTAGTAGATGACGAACTCGGCAGTCTTGAACGGGGGCGCAAGCTTGTTCTTCACAACCTTGACCCTGGTGTCGTTTCCGATGACCTGATCACCGTCCTTGACGCTTCCGGTGCGGCGGATGTCAAGACGTACCGACGCGTAGAACTTGAGCGCGTTGCCGCCGGTCGTTGTCTCCGGATTGCCGAACATCACGCCGATCTTCATTCTGATCTGGTTGATGAAGATCACCAGGCAGTTGGCAGCCTGGATGCTTGCGGTCAGCTTGCGGAGAGCCTGACTCATGAGGCGGGCCTGCAGGCCGACGTGGGACTCGCCCATGTCGCCCTCGATCTCAGCCTTCGGAGTCAGTGCCGCAACAGAGTCGATAACCACAACGTCCATGGCTCCGGAACGGACAACCATATCGCAGATCTCCAGGGCCTGCTCGCCGGTATCAGGCTGCGACAGGTAGAGATTGTCGATGTCAACGCCGAGCTTCCTTGCGTACTCAGGATCAAGTGCGTGCTCCGCATCGATGAAGAAGCAGTTCTTGCCCATCTTCTGCGCCTGGGCGATAACCTCAAGCGTAAGGGTGGTCTTTCCTGATGACTCAGGTCCGTAAATCTCTACAATTCTTCCGCACGGAAGTCCGCCGATGCCAAGTGCGATGTCCAGGGAGAGCGAGCCGGTCGAAATCGTCTCAATATTCGCCATCGGACGGTCGCCGAGGCGCATGAGCGATCCCTTGCCGAACTGCTTCTCAACCTGATCCATTACCGCGTTGAGGGCTGCCTGGCGTCCGTCTGCGTCATCCCTGCGGGTTTTCTTGCTGTCTGCCATCTTTATTTACCTGTAGTATGTACTTTACTTATAGGCCGGAGCTCCGGCCTGTTTCTGCAGAGAGATATTAACGGCAGAGCATGGCAAGCGCAACAGAAGTTTTATCAGACATACAGAGTTATGTCATCCGAAGCCGTTAAATTTTAAAAAGACACCAGCGATCAAAAATCAGCCATCAGGATCTTGCGTTATGCCATCTTTCTGACAGATGGAAGTCCTCCTGTTCAGAACTCCTGTGAGGCAGCGGCATAAAGCCTTCTCAGGGCAAACAGGACTGCCTGCCGCCTGACCGAGTCCCTGTCCCCGGCAAAATGCCTGAACTCTGTGAGAACATGGCTTCCTGCGGCAAAGCCGAACCAGACCGAGCCGACCGGCTTCTCAGCTGTTCCTCCGGTAGGACCGGCGATGCCGGAGACAGACACCGCAAGATCAGCCCCCGCGGCCTTCTTTGCGCCTGCGGCCATTTCCATCACGGTCTCACGGCTTACAGCCCCATGCTTCTCAAGAGTCTGAGCTGAAACTCCTACCAATTTCTGCTTCGCGTCGTTAGAATAAGTCACATAGGCCTGATTGAACCAGCCGGAGCTTCCGGAAACGGCAGTGATTGCGCACGCTATCCCGCCGCCTGTGCAAGACTCGGCAGAGGTTACGGTAAGATTCCTGTCCGAAAGAAACTTTCCGAGGACACGCGAGGCCTCGAGTATTTCAGCATCCATAAAGCACCAAATCAAGAAACGATGACACAGAGACAGGACAGCACGGGGGCGGCCAAGGAGACCCCGATGCTCAGGCAGTACCTGGGCATAAAAAAGGAATTCCCGGATACTCTTCTATTCTACCGGATCGGGGACTTCTACGAGATGTTCTTCGATGACGCCAGAAAGGCCGCCGCAATCCTTGATCTTACCCTGACCCACCGCGGAGGCTCAGCAGACGGATCAGAGATCCCGATGGCAGGAGTGCCCTTCCACGCTGTCGACTCCTATCTCGCGAAGCTGGTGCAGAAAGGCGAGTCTGTCGCGATCTGCGAGCAGCTGGGCGTCCCCGGCGCGACCAAAGGACCGATGGAGCGGAAGGTCACCAGGATCATCACCCCAGGCACGGTAACAGATGAGGCGCTCCTCGAGGACCGGAAGGACAACCTCATTGCCTCCATTACCGAGGATCCGAAGAGAAAGACCTTCGGCTGCGCGCTGATGGATCTCTCGTCAGGCGCGTTCAGCGTTGAGGAGGGAAAAGGAGATGCCTTCCTCTCCGCCTTCCTCGAGAAAACCGATCCGACCGAGATCCTCTACTCTGAGGACATGAAGGACACCTCCGCGTTCATAAACAGAAACGGACTTCGGCGCCGCCCTGCCTGGGAATTTGATCTAGAGACCGCCATCAGCTCGCTCTGCCGGCAGTTCGGAACGCATGATCTTACCGGGTTCGGGGTAGGCGACGCGCACGAGGCCCTGAAGGCGGCAGGCTGCCTCCTCGAGTACGTCAAAAACACGCAGCGCACTGCCCTCCCGCACATCAGGGGCATCCATCAGAGCAGCGCCTCTGCATTCGTCACCATGGACGCGGCCACCAGGCGCAACCTTGAGCTGACGGTGAACCTCCGCGGAACGCAGGAGAACACTCTCGCCTCCGTGCTCGACAAAACCTCAACCCCGATGGGCTCGAGGCTCCTCAAGCGCTGGATAAACGAGCCGCTCCGCTCGGCAGCGGAGATAAGCGGCAGGCAGGATCTCATAGAGTCATTCATCTCCTCCGGAGCACCTGAGAAACTTTCTGAGCTCCTCAGGAGAGTGGGCGATCTCGAGCGCGTCCTCGCAAGGCTCGCGCTTAAAACACTCAAGCCACGCGACCTCATCAGGATAAGGGAGGCTCTTGAGGTTCTCCCCGGAATAAAAGACATACTCGAGAATGAGTCAGGCGTGCCTGCCGCGAAGGCCTCGGCCGCGAGAATCACACTTTTCCCAGACGAGTGCACCCTCCTCAAGAAGGCGATAAAGGATCAGCCGTCAGTGCTTATCCGGGACGGAGGCGTGATTGCGGACGGCTACAGCGCCGCGCTTGACGAGCTCAGGAACATCAGCCGGGGAAGCGATGACTACCTCAGGAAGCTTGAGGAGCGCGAGCGGAAGAGAACAGGCATCACCACGCTTAAGGCCGGCTACAACTCCGTGCAGGGATTTTTCATAGAGGTATCAAAGGGCTGCATATCCAAAGTGCCAGAAGACTACATAAGGCGGCAGACACTGAGGAACTCCGAGAGATACATAACCGCGGAGCTCAAGGACTTCGAGGAGAAGGCCCTTGGCGCTGAGGAGAAAGCACTTGAGCTTGAGAACAGGATCTACACTGAAATCGTTGACCGCCTGTTCGCGAGGCTCCGGGAGCTGCAGAGGACTGCAGAGGAGGCGGCGAGGCTCGATGTACTGCAGGACCTCGCGGAAAGGGCCTCAACGCTCGGCTACACCAGGCCTGTCCTCACCGGCCGCCATGAAATCTCCATCACCAAAGGCCGGCACCCTGTAGTCGAGCAGGTCTCAGGGAGCCCCTTCATCGCCAATGATCTGACGCTCTCAAGCGCCAGAAATCTCATCATCATCACCGGCCCCAACATGGGCGGCAAGTCGACCTACATGAGGCAGGCCGCCCTGATTGCAGTTATGGCGCTGATGGGCTCCTTCGTTCCTGCGGAGCACGCTGAAATCGGCAGGATAGACCGGATATTCACCAGGATCGGCGCGTCTGATGACCTCGCGTCCGGCCGTTCAACCTTCATGGTTGAGATGACCGAGACAGCGAACATCCTCCGGAACGCCACGCCGGACTCCCTGGTCCTCATGGACGAGATCGGACGCGGCACCAGCACCTACGACGGTCTCTCGATTGCCTGGGCGTCTGCCGTGTACCTCCTTAAAACCGGGGCCATGACGCTCTTCTCAACTCACTATTTCGAGCTTACCTCACTTGAGCACGAGATCCCCGGCATCTGCAATCTCCACTTCAGCGCCGCCGGTGACGGAAAGGAGACCGTCTTCCTTCACGAGGCCGAGCAGGGGCCGGCGAGCCGCTCGTACGGCATTGAGGTTGCAGCGCTCGCGGGGCTCCCTGACGAGGTGCTGAAGAACGCAAGGGCAAAGCTCTCGGAGCTTGAGGAGAATGGCGACAGAAAGGATGAGAAGAGGAAGGACGCGGCAAGAAGCAGAAAGGCAAAGAGCCGTGATGAGCTGCCTGCAGGAGTAAAGACAGTCATAGACACACTGCGTAACACTGATCCGAATGACCTCAGCCCCAAGGAGGCGCTCACGCTGATTTATTCCCTGAAGTCGGTAGTATCCGGAAACGGCTCAGATGACGAGCTGGCGTTTATGTGACCAGTGTGCCGCAGGAGAAAGCCTGATTCCGCTCCTCATAAGCATTTCCGCTGCGCGTACCTGCGATCGCTCCTGAGCAGGACACCAGCGGACAGGAGATGCTCCGGCCTGTTCTGCTATCATGCGGCGCTGCAGTCACAGTTCAGCACAGGGGGCTGTCTTCCAGGATGAATTACCAGGGAACAGAGCTTAATCAGTCATGCCAGTTTCAATATCTGTGAGCATCTGCCTCATTGCGGCAGTGCTTGTCATTATCGGGCTTTTCAAACAGCGCGGCAGATCTCTGCCGTCACTCAGAGAGTATGCCGCAGAGGCCGTGTCAGCCGGCTCAGTAAAAATCTATGCCGTCATTTCCGTATCAGCTGCGCTTCTCGCCGAGGTCAGTCTGATATACAGTTGCGGCATCATTGCGGCAGTCGAGGCCACGTCGGTGATCGTATGCCTCTTGGTTCCGGTGCTGAGGCAAATAAAGGAAAATTTCAGAGGCTGCAGATATTCTTCAGCAGGAAACCTCACGGCAGATCTGCTGCTTCTGGCGCTCTCATTCTGGCTCGCCGTGATCAGCGCATTCTCCGGAGAGCTTTCAGCATACTCCGGAGACAGCCCGGCTCAGGGACTCCTCCATTTCGCTGCCATGCAGTATCAGGTGTTTCTATGGATCATGATTGGATTCACTGCCGCGTGCTGCATCAGAAACAGCATCATCCGGATAGTTCTCCTTGCGGCACTGTCAGTTTTCATTCTGCTTGTGATTTCTGACTTCATCGTCATGCGTGAGCTCAGCACAAGAGTCATCATATCCGAAATCATGAACTTCACTGACGGCCTTTCTGACTCCTCGGAAATAGTCCTGCATTTCCTCTCTCAGGACTGCGGCGCTGCCTCAGCAGTATTCCTGCTGGCATTCGCTTCTGGAACAGTCTCGTCATGCAGGCTCCATGGAGGCAGATCGCTGCTGCTTCAGGGAGGCTGTGCAGCAGTTATTCTCATTGCTGCATTTCCCGTACTAAGACTTGCGGACAGCGGGAACAGCTCGGCATACGACTATAAATTCAGGAATATCATCGATCTCGCAGGACTTGGCGCGAGACAAAACTATGTCAAAACCTATACAGGCGAATCGCAGCAGAACGCCAGAAACTTTGTAAAACCCTACCGCAGGACTGCTGACAGGGCACCTGCCGTCTCAATGACAAAAGGGCTAGGACGGCGCCAAAACATTGTTCTCATCTTCACCGAATCGCTGTCGTCATACCGCAGCAGGTTCTTCGGTGGTCTGACTGACGAAACACCGCTCATAGACAGAATAGCGGAGAAATCGCTTGCCTTCACCTCGCATCATACCAACGGGTTCAATACGGCTGCAGCAACATTCAGCCTACTGACGGGGCTACCGTACATCAACTCCATACACTCATATACCGATCCGGCATACTTCATAAGCAGCCTGATCAGAGATTTCATAAAAGCTGGCTACCATACTGCAGTGATGTATACGTCAAGAAGCGTCGGGGATGTCAACAGGATCTACCGGCTTTCAGGCTTCGAGGAGACAGTAGACGGTACAGACCCATTCTTTGATCACAGCATGCGCCTGACTTTTGACAGCGTCCCTGACCGGGATCTTTTCGACAGGGCGCTTGTCCAGATAAGAAAGCGCGAAAAAATGGGAACCCCGTTCTTCACTTTCATAATGACATCCACCAACCATCCTCCATTCCTGATCCCTGACGCCAGGAAATACTATTCACACCAGAGGACGCTGACCTATACGGACGAAGAGATCTTCAGGTTTGTCACAGAACTGAAGAAGGAAGGCTTCTTCAAGAACGGCATAGCGGTAATTGCCGGCGATCACCGTGTCATGCTGCCTCTCGGAGAGGGCGAGATTGAACGGTTCGGCAAGGACGCCATCTCCCGCGTGCCGCTTATCATCACAGGAGCAGGAATCACTCCCGGAAAGATAGAAAGAGACACCTCACATGCCTCTGTAAGGACAATTCTTGAGTACCTTGAGCTTGACAGCGTGCCTAAGCGCCCGTTCCAGCTCAATCCGTTCACTGACAGTGAAGGCAGCGAGGATGTCTTATATCAGCCAGTGGAACCGTCCGATGAGGTGATGATCAAGACAGGAAACATAAACTACACCTACCGTCTCAGGGGAGATGAGTCAGCGTTCGAGGGGGACAGGCCTGAGCCCGGGAAAGCAGAGGAGATTGAGGAGCTGATCTATTACATAAGGGAAGGAATCTTCAGCGAGGGAAAAGGACAGAAAAAATAATAAAGCCAGCGGCATTTTTCTGACACAGGAATAAGCGGCCACTCCACCTGCCTGCGGTGCGGTCCTCCAAGCAGCCGGAAATACAAGTGTCCGGCACTTCCGTCTCAGGACCGCCTTTCGTATTCTGTCAAATAACACACCTCCGTATATCAGCAAAGTCTCCCCGAAAAGGACCCGCTGCGGCAGCAGCGGGCGAGCAAACAGCTCAGGAGTCAAAATCCGTTTACCTGCTATCACCCTCCCTGGAGGAGCGAGAGCGCAATCTGGGTCGAGCTGTTCGCCTGGGTCAGGACGGAGGAGGCTGCCTGCTGGATGACGTTCTGCTGGGTCAGCTGCGCGGTCTCTGCGGCGAAGTCAACATCTTCGATGCGGCTTCTCGCGTCTGACACGTTCGTTATGGTGTTGCTCTGGTTGTTGATGGTCGAGGAGAGACGGTTCTCAACGGCGCCCCACTGGGCTCTCTCCGAGTCAACGTGGTTGATCATCACGTCGAGGCACTTGATGGCAGCCTCGGCGTTCGCGTGCGAGGTCATGCTGATGGAGAAGAGCTTGCCGTCACTAGCAGGCTTGCCGTCAGATCCAATTGCCTTGATCTCTTCCTTGGTATTGCCCTTCCCCGGATGTCCGACCTTCATGTCTGACTTGTCCCAGCCGGTGAGGCCGTCATGATCCTGATCATCGATTTTCTTCAGGACCACATTCTGGCTGGTTGCTCCGGCTGCGGGGCGTGCCGCAGCAGTAGCGAATGCTATGCTCTGGCCGCTCGCCGTATCCTTGACTCCGGTCTGCTGGGTATAGTTGAGAAGTCCCGCGAAGGTCAGATCCGAGAAGGTCGCGGTGACAGTCTGGTCAGAGTGTGATCCTACCTGGAACTTGGTGAAAGTATCAGTCAGATTGCCGTCCTTGTCGAGTGTTCCGATGGAGCCGTTCAGCACATGAAGAGTGCCGCCGAAGGTGGTCTGCTCGCCGATACGCTGGATTTCGAGTGAAAGCTGGTTGACCTCCTGCTGGATGGCGTCTCTTTCAGAGTCGGCATTGGTGCCGTTAGCGCTCTGGATGGCGAGGGTTCTCATGCGCTGGAGCATGCTGGTGATTTCCTCGGTGGCTCCCTCGGCGACCTGGCACATTGAGATGCCGTCGTTAGCGTTTCTGTTGCCCTGGGTCAGGCCGTTGATCTGGGAGGTCATGCGCGATGCGATCTGAAGTCCTGCCGCATCGTCCTTCGCCGAGTTGATTCTCTTGCCGGTCGAGAGCTTCTCGTAGCTGCCGGTAAGCTTGCTGGTTGCCTTCGCGAGGGCGTTCTGGGCCCGGAGCGAGGAGGTATTGGTATTTACATAAAGTGCCATAATCTTTTTCTCCTGAAACTGTTATACATTCCGGCGCCAGGCATTAATCCCATTGTTTTTATTGTTATAGGGGCCTGAGGCTGTTCCGATGAACGCCGGACAAAACCTTCACCCTCCATATATGAAAAATGCGTGCCACATCTAGAAACATTCGTTAAATCAGACAGTTATCATGTTTTTACGGCCCGTTTTGAGTCACGGTCGAAGGGGATTTCAGGCAGCGGGGGAAGATTGTGACAGAGAAGTGACGCTCCGGCGCCGGGCGGAAGAATATGAGCCTGCCGGGACTTGGCAGATGAGACGCTCAGGTAAAGATCCCGCCATAAAACTGACGGTTCCGGATTTCTGACACTGTGCGAGCGGCACACCATTTCAGATTTGTCTTCCGGATAAAGATTCCTGCCATGCTGCAGGAAAAGCCGCTGCCCTGGCCGCACAGCCCGGAAGGCCCGGGAGGCGCCTGACAGCAGGAAAGGGACTTGGAGATAACGGATCCCTTCTCCCCAAAAGGACCCGCCGCGGCAGCAGCGGGCGAGCAAACAGCTCAGGAGTCAAAATCCGTTTACTGGCTATCACCCTCCCTGGAGGAGTGAGAGCGCAATCTGGGTCGAGCTGTTCGCCTGGGTCAGGACGGAGGAGGCTGCCTGCTGGATGACGTTCTGCTGGGTCAGCTGCGCAGTCTCGGCGGCGAAGTCCACATCCTCGATGCGGCTTCTCGCGTCTGACACGTTCGTTATGGTGTTGCTCTGGTTGTTGATGGTCGAGGAGAGACGGTTCTCTACAGCGCCCCACTGCGCTCTCTCCGAGTCAACGTGGTTGATCATCACGTCAAGGCACTTGATGGCCGCCTCCGCGTTGGCGTGCGAGGTCATGCTGATGGCAAAGAGCTTGCCGGACGTTCCGCCGGTGGAGTCAGTTATGTCCTTCTTGGTATTGCCCTTCCCCGGATGTCCGACCTTCATGTCTGACTTGTCCCAGCCGGTGAGGCCGTCATGATCCTGATCGGTGATGTTCTTCAGCACGACATTCTGTGTGGCAGGTGATGCTTTAGTGCCGGCATCTGCGTCAGCCGCCTTGGCTGCAGCGTGGCTGGCGCTCTTTGCGAAGGCAATTGCGTCTCCGGTCGCGGGATCGATTACCCCGTCCTGCTGGGCATAGTTGAGGAGCCCGGCGAAGGTGAGGTCAGAGAAGGTCGCTGTAACGGTCTGGTCAGAGTGGGAACCGACCTGGAACTTGGTGAAGGTGTCATCAAGCGTGCCGTCAGCCTTGACCGTGCCGATTGATCCGTTCAGCACATGGAGCGTGCCGCCGAAGGTGGTCTGCTCGCCGATACGCTGGATTTCGAGTGAAAGCTGGTTCACCTCCTGCTGGATGGCGTCTCTTTCAGAGTCGGCGTTGGTGCCGTTCGCGCTCTGGATGGCGAGGGTTCTCATGCGCTGGAGCATGTTGGTGATTTCCTCGGTGGCTCCCTCCGCAACCTGGCACATTGAGATGCCGTCGTTCGCGTTTCTGTTGCCCTGTGTCAGGCCGTTGATCTGGGAGGTCATGCGCGATGCGATCTGAAGTCCTGCCGCATCGTCCTTCGCCGAGTTTATTCTCTTGCCGGTCGAGAGCTTCTCGTAGCTGCCGGTAAGCTTGCTGGTTGCCTTCGCGAGGGCGTTCTGGGCCCGGAGCGAGGAGGTATTGGTATTTACATAAAGTGCCATAATCTTTTTCTCCT
>JAEEGJ010015791.1_pt1 | contig 17513 bp, 8 predicted proteins | sample 8958761 | NCBI WGS metagenome assembly JAEEGJ01 (sample SAMN16246546, study PRJNA631951) | gut metagenome | biome: gut microbiome; feature: rumen; material: RS-attached | host: Bos | place: Iran: Karaj | collected 2018-10 | reverse complement strand
AGCGCCGCCTTCTGGGCTGTGGACATCACCCGCAACCCCGCATCCACGTCCGTCGTCATGCCCGCGTTCTGCGATATGGAAACCGACCCGCAGCAGAAAAACTACGGGTTGAGCATCCGGTGCGTCAAAAACTACTGCGGGGAGTAAATTTTTCTATACAAAAAAATAAAAGATGCGTAAATCCCTCCTCTTTCTGTTGCTCTCGCTTTGTGTGTTCACTCTAAAAGCACAGTTTCATCATTGCCAATGCCAAATGAACGTTGTTACGGAAACCGGTACTTGCTATAACAACTGCAAAATCCAAATCCATCTCGTGGACAGCGTGGGACAGCCGCTGGACATATCCGGCACGGATCTGGACGATGTGAAATACTACGTCATTGAGGAACATTCTTCGGACACCAGCCTTTCCTTCTCGAATGAATTTTTCGTGAGAGCAAGCACCTATAAGGCGGGTGTCCAGGCCGTCTGCAAGTATGTCCGGGGGGTAGGAGACACGATTTACACCCGTATCGACACCGCCACCACCGTGACAACCACCACCACTTACGTGACACCGACTTTGTCGGTTGTTTCCCATGTTCCGAACACGCCAACGGATATCGGAACCGTACCCACATTGCCGTGTGAAAACACGGGACGCGTGCAGTTGAACATCAGAGGCGGTTTTTTCCCTTATATAGTGGAAGTGCGCGACGAGCACCAGAACCCCATCGACACCGTGGTGTTCAGCGGCAGGATGTATGCCGGGGAGGATGAGGACAGATACGACTACAAGGACTACTATTCCATTGAGGGGCTTGCTGCGGGGAAATATTATTTCCTTGTTTCGGACGGGTGTGCCTATGTGATGCCCCTCGTCAACGAAACGATTACGACAGTTGAGTCCCCATACGTGGGTACGGTTTGCTGGCACAGCAACAGCGGGAATCCTGCCGACTCGAATGTCACCAAAATAGAATTACGGATCATTACAATCCCTGGTTTTTACGCGACCCGCATTCCTGAATGTGTTGAATATCGTATCATCTACCCTGAATTTGACGGCATCATCGACACCACGCAATGGAAACACCCGCAGGGACCTTTTACCGACGGCGGCACACAATTCGTGAGCTGCATCGTGTACGATACCGCATGGAGAGCCCGCAGCTATTGCGATATCCGTGGATTGTTCAAAATAGAAACAAGAACACGTGAATGCGAAACGTATGTACACGCACAAACATTTGAACGTACTCTTAACGGATATGATTATGCTCCCTCGTATGGTTATGGATACGGAATTGACTCTACTGTAGTCACACCCGCATCTGCCGACTGTGAGCGGGAGTGGGGAAGAGCAGAGGCAACCTACCAGTCTTTGGCCTACTTGAATGTCACATCTAACTATAATTTTCAAAACTTGAACAGTACTTGCGAGTCCGGTTCATTTTCTGACCGAAGATACACTGCACCGCTCACATGGATATATACAACCGACAGCGGCGACACTGTCAAAACCATGCCTTATCTTGACGAGAGAAACTATACGATACGCCGCCGCGATTTGCTGCCCTTCTTTGATCCGGACACCATTTCTTCAGTACGGATCAAAGGAACGCTTGTGGACGGCAAGAACTGCCAGATTACCCAAGTCAATGGAACATTTGAGTTGCTTCAGAGAATCACGAACAGTGCAAGTCAAGTGTATCCGAGAGGATATGTCGGCGGGGTTAGATACGATGATAATCCGCAACTCCAGCGTCCGTCAAGCAGCTGCTATCAACATAGCACAATGTTGACCGTTGGTGCAAAAGTAGATATACCTTTGGAGTTAAATGACGGTTGCACCATTGAGCTGATTGAGAGTCCGTACAACAACCATTACAATTTCACTGCACACTATGACCATGCGAGCAGGCGTTGGACTGTTACGAAGGAGAACCCCGAAAACCTTGCAGAGTTGACTTTTTACAATAACCGAACCATTTCAATTTTGGACTATGGCATGCCTTCAGGTTTCTGGGTGTTCCGTACCACCATTCCCTGTGCCGAGACACGGTTGGACACTATCGTCAATTACACAAGTTACTATGAGCGCAGATTCATATCAGAAACGCCGCAATACGAACTGACCACCGAATGTACCGAAATGCTCGTCAAGCCCGTGGCCGGAGCCTACACCAAACGCAGCCCAGTGCTTTGGCGGGGTGAAGCAACAAATGTGGGGAGAGACTCCGTTGACGCACCTGAAGTCGCTTACTTCCGAATCATTTCCGGCCCCGCCGGCGGTTACCAAAACACTCAAGTACGGTTAAACCGAACATTGCGTGTGACCCGTCCGGGCACCTATGTAGTAAGAATGTACAACAGTTACTGCAGTGAATTGTATATGGATGACACCTTGTACTTTTCCGGCGGAACCGTTGAACACGAATATGACATCGCCTATACCTGCAATGCGGAATCGACTGAAGGCTTCGTGCGTGCCAAGAGTATCAACGGGACCGCTCCCTATACCTACAATCTCTATTCCGGCCCCGACATGACAGGCACCCTTCTCGCTTCCAACCAGACCGGCCGGTTCGACCTTATGCCTATCCGCAGCGGCCAGGTCATAAGCGTGGAGAGCATCGACCAGTGCCTCGCCAGTTTCTATGTCAACGTCACTGTCCACGACCTGGAGAACCTCCACAAGTGCTGGATCGGAGGCGGGGTGTATGCGGCAGAGGAATGCGAAGGCTCCCTTGTCCACCTGCATTCCCTGAATTTCGGGGATGACGTGACCTACCGGTGGGAGGGACCCGACGGCTTTGCCAGCACAGCACGCGACACCTCCTTCTATTTGCAACGCGGCGCCTCCGGCGGCACCTACAGAATCCAATTCTCCGGCACCGGTTGCGGCATCGTTGAAGACAGCGTATCGCTCCAAGTCAAGCCTGCTCCGTCCGTGCATATCGCCGACGACACAGAGTTCTGTCCCGGCGACACGGTGACGCTCACCTACACGGCCGGCGGGGTCGGGGATGTTCACTACACCATCGGACACCAACAGCCTTCGGGAACGACTTTCCAGAACTATACCAACAGCAGCGGACACTCCTACGTCCCCTACACCAACGGCATCTTCTGGGTGCATAGTGTGCAAGATGACAACTGCACCTACACCCATCCGGAAGACACCGTGCATGTTTCGCTCCGCAGCCGCTATGCCTCCGCCTGTATGGTTTCCCCATTCCCCGACTCCGTATGTCCGGGCAACAATGCAGTCGTCCATGCACAATCTGTCTTGACACCGCCTTATACCTTGAACTGGTATGCGGATGCAGGACAGGAGAACCTGCTGAAATCGGAAGAAGTTTTGTCTGCCGCCGACTATGGCAGTTTCGGCTTCTCCGGTCTCATTCGCGACACAGCCGTTTACGTCACCGCCCACAACAACGAATACTGTGAAACCAGCCCCCAGTTCATACATTTGCAGAAAAACATGTCAGCCGGACACACCTCCCTTGAATGCGGCAAAGCCATGCTTTTCTATGATTCGGGCGGCAGTGGCGGAGATTACCACACCGGTGAAAACGTCAGCCACACTTTCTTTTCTCCCGACGGCAACTCCATCACCGTGTCGTTCAACAGCTTTTCAGTAACGGCACCCGACAAGCTGCTTGTTTACACCGGCGAAACCATCCATCCCGATTCACTGCTGACCGTACTGACGGGAAATCTGAACACCAGTCTGCCCGCCCCCATCGTATCAAATGGAAACAGCATGACCCTGTGGTTCTTATCCAATGCAAATGGAAACGCAGCCGGATGGGAAGCCCTGATCCGGAGTCACACAGATCCTGCCATTGCCAACGCGAAGGTGCTGGACAGTGTCCGTGTGGAGATTGCACCCGTCACTCCGGTGCCTGTCCACTACAACGGGGATGTCACCCTGCAGGCCGCCGCCTCAGGCGGACGGGGAATACGCTACCAATACACATGGGCGACTTCCACCGATGAGGTGACATGGGCCAACGCTCTGGTGGAGACAACTGACACGTCGAGGATGGCTCTCCATCATCTCACGCAAAGCACATGGGTGCGCGTAGCCGTTGCCGACCGCTCGCCCGACGCGTGCGATGAGAAGGACACTTTCATCTACTTTATTCCCATTTCCGACATACGCCTGTCGCTGACCCTTGAGATCGACTCCGCGCCGCCGTGCAGCGAAACCCGCACGGGCAGGCTCACCGTCCGCAACAGCGGCAGCGGAAACGCCTCAGATGTCACCGCAAGGGTGATGCTCCCGGCAAACAGCATTTTTGCCGATACGAACGACGGACGGTTCAACCTTGGCGACATCAGCGCCGGTGACAGCGTGTCAGCTATCTTCCAGCTACGACTATCCCCATATCCCACTGTTTCCACTGACTTCACTGCCAAAGCACAGATCTGGTCATGCCAGCACGGGGATGCGGCAGCTGATGTTTTCTGGGGCGACTGGGACTGGACCGGTCTGCCGCGACAGGCGGACGAGGACACGGCAAAGTTCTCTTCCCTCCCATACTCCGATGCTCTGCCTGCACCTGTGGTTTTTCACGATACCGTATGCTATATGCAAACCTCAGTGGTATCCGCCAAAGCCATTGAAGGGATGCCGTTTCCGCAGTATCTCAACTGGTATTCGGATGAAGGTCTTCTTCACCATCTCAAAACAGATACATTGTATACGGCAACAGAAAAGTCCCGCTTCACTCGACAGAATGTTGAAGAGAGCACTGTCCTGTACTTAACGTCTGGCAGCGACGGCTACTGCCTCGCAAACACTACACCCATACAGTCGATGTTCAGGCAACAGACCTTCCACCCGGCAACCGCCTTCAACGACACCGTCTGTTTCGGATCCACAGCCACCCTGTCCGCCTCTTCGGAGCTTGATTTTCCGCAGTATTACGAGTGGTGGAACGCCTCCTTCGACAGTGTGGTTTTCCGCGACACCATCGCCTCCGGGAATATGTCAAGGTTCAATATCGCCCGTCTGACAACGGACACCTTCGCCTATGTCACCGTATCCAATCAGACCACATGCCCCTACATACCGGAAGCCTTCCGCAGGAGGGCGACAGAAGATTTTCTTCTTGATGAACAAAAAAACCGTGACAGCACTTTTGTCAGCTATATGGACTCCATCCCGTTTTACGATGACGGAGGACCGGATGGATATACCGTGATGAGAAACCGCAGTTGCACTCATACCTTTGTGGCAGTAGAGGGAGCACAGGTGGTTCTGAATCTCGACTATTTCGATGGCTATGGTAGAACTTATATGATAATCTATGATGGCGGGAGTAATGGGGGTTCTCAAATCGGATATATCACAACCTCAAACTTTACTCATTCTTCCCAAATATACACCTCCACGTCAGGCAGATTGACGGTTCAATTCTATACGAACAATATATCAAGGGGCTGGGCTGGAAGCATCACCACCGACAATGCTTCTCCAGAAAAGGCATTTGCAGCGATTCTGCCTGCATTGGACACGACCTTCTTCCTGTACAGCACCTGCCCCGACACTGTCCTCCTCTCCTACGAAGGGTTCAACAACATCGACATTTCCGTGCCCGGAGAGTATGTAATCGACTCCGTGTTCACCGCTGCCAACGGCTGCGACAGCGTCGTCCGACTGCTGCTCACCGTTACCGACCCCTCCACCGGGCTTTCCTGCCCCGACACCGTGGTGCGCGGGCTGGCGGACGGCGAAACATACGTCCTCATCACTGGCTCCGAGCTCGGTATGCCGACAACTTCGTTCACGCCGGACACCCTCTTCAACAACGCCCCTTCGGACGGCAGGTACCCGCTCGGCGACCACACCGTCACGTGGTCGGCCGTCAACGAGTGCGGCGACACCGTCACCTGCACGCAGTGCGTGAGAGTGCTGCCCCCTTGCAACGACGCCGTCGATTTTGAAGGCAACGTCTATCCCGCCATCCGCATCGGATGCCAGTGCTGGACGCAGACCAACATCCGCAGTGCCTTCTACTCCGACGGAACCCCCGTCGCCAGTTACAGCTCCTACAACGGCAGCGACTCGCTCCGCAACCTGTACGGATACCTCTACAGCTGGTACTCCGTCGCCCGCGTGCCTGAGAACGACGACCTTGCCGAGCCGCTGCTCTCGACCGACGGTTCCCGGACCTTCGTGCAGGGCATCTGCCCCGAGGGTTGGGGCGTGCCCACCGTTGAAGACTTCGAGATACTCTATTTCAACGCCGGCGAAAGGCTGGCCCTGGTCAAGGAGGCCGACACCCGCTTCTGGGTTCCGGACACAGAAGGCGCGACTCCCAACTCCGGGTTCAACGCCCGGGGCGGAGGCATCTATAATGCCGCCCTTGGCCGCTACGAGAGCCTGATGACCAGCGCCGCCTTCTGGGCTGTGGACATCACCCGCAACCCCGCATCCACGTCCGTCGTCATGCCCGCGTTCTGCGATATGGAAACCGACCCGCAGCAGAAAAACTACGGGTTGAGCATCCGATGTGTCAAAAATTACTGCGGGGAGTAAAATGAAGAGTCCTTCTATTTTTGCACTTGTTGCCTTTTCCCACACGAGAGAATACTTTGCATGTACTTTGTTGCATAAAAGTCAAGGAAAATGACCCAAACCGTGCCAAAATCCGCTCCGAAAAAAATTTTTCAATAAAATTTTCAACATTGTCGGTGGAATAAAAATAGTTGTATATTTGCAGGCTTATTGGATAATAGGAGAAAGCGGCGGGGGGTATGATTTTTTATAGGCAATAATGTGTTGAGTTACAATACGTTTTAAAAGTAATCAACATTCTTGTTGTTTATAATTATTTGCGTGAAAATGGCAGAAAAAACTCCGAAAATTTCCAAAACGAAAGTGTTGAAGTAAAAGAGAAAAGTATATAACACCGAAAATTATTCAGAAATGAAAAAGATAGTCAATTATTTTAAGGAGACGTACGACGAGCTGGCGAACAAGGTGACCTGGCCGTCGGCAAAGGATCTGCAAAGTAGTGTTGTGGTCGTGTCCATTGCTTCCCTTATCATCGCGTTAGTGGTGTGTTTGATGGACTGGATCTTCAACTTGGGGATGACCTCATTGTTCCCGATGCCGAAACTTTAGTAGTTTCTTGAGTAATCAGTTGTACATTAGTCAAAACCTATCGCAGTATGGCAGAGATTGAAAAGAAATGGTATGCGCTCAGGGTTGCGTCGAGCACCGAGAAGAAGGTGAAGCAGAACATCGAGAACGAGGTTGAGGCTTCCCATCTTGGCGAGTTTGTGACACGCATCCTGATCCCGACCGAGAAGGTTTACCAGATCCGCAACGGAAAGAAAGTGAGCAAGGAGAACACCCTCTATCCGGGCTACCTCTTCGTGGAGGCGGCCGGGCTGGACAAGGTGATGCACCTGCTGCTGAGCATTCCGGGCGTGCTGGGGTTCGTTGGCTGCAAGCACAAGACCGACACGCCGCCTCCGCTCCATGCTGACGAGGTTCAGCGCATGCTCGGTGACGAGGATACGAGGATGAGTCAAGACGAGTCGCTCGTGATCCCCTTCATCGTCGGCGAGGAAATCAAGGTGACTGACGGGCCTTTCAACTCCTTCACCGGGGTGATCGAGGAGATCAACGCGGAGAAGAAGAAACTGAAGGTTACGGTGAAAATCTTCGGGCGGAAGACCCCGCTTGAGCTGGGTTTCATGCAGGTTGAAAAGGTATAATGTGCAGCGCAAACAATTATCAATCAATTTATTAATCTACACAGAAAATGGCAAAAGAAGTAGCTGGACTTATTAAGTTACAAATCAAAGGAGGTGCCGCTAATCCATCGCCGCCGGTAGGCCCCGCACTGGGTTCGAAGGGCGTCAACATCATGGAGTTCTGTAAGCAGTTCAACGCCCGTACGCAGGACAAGGCTGGCAAGGTTGTGCCCGTCATCATCACTGTTTACAAGGACAAGTCGTTCGACTTCATCATCAAGACTCCTCCGGTCGCCGTACAGTTGCTGGAAGCGACGAAAGTTCAAAAGGGTTCGAAGGAACCGAACCGCGACAAGGTTGCCACCATCTCGTGGGACCAGGTGAGGGAAATCGCCGAAGTGAAGATGCCCGACCTCAACTGCTTCACCACCGAGTCCGCCATGTCCATGGTGGCCGGTACGGCACGCAGCATGGGTATCGTCGTCAAAGGCGGCACCAACCCGTTTGAAAACAATTAATCAATTAAAAAAACAGAACCATGGCTAAAATATCAAAGAAACGCAAAGAAGCGCTTGCCAAGTTTGATAAGAACCAGGCCTACCCGCTCGCTGAAGCCGTAAATATCGTAAAAGGCATCACCTACACCAAGTTCGATGCATCCTTCGATATTGACGTCCGTCTGGGTGTTGACCCCCGCAAGGCCAACCAGATGGTGAGAGGTATTGTGACCCTCCCGCACGGCACAGGTAAGGTAGTGCGCGTCCTGGTCCTCTGCACCCCCGACAAGGAGGAAGAGGCAAAGGCAGCCGGCGCTGATTATGTAGGCTTGGAGGAATACGTCGACAAGATCAAGAAAGGCTGGACCGACGTCGACGTCATCATCACCATGCCGAGCGTGATGCCGAAGATTGGTGCCCTGGGTAAGATCCTCGGTCCCCGCGGACTGATGCCGAACCCGAAAGCTGGCACCGTCACCATGGAGATCGGCAAGGCCGTCGCTGAAGTGAAGGCCGGTAAGATCGACTTCAAGGTGGACAAGTACGGTATCATCCACACCGGCATCGGCAAGATTAACTTCCCCGCCGAAAAGCTCGTGGACAACGCCCGCGAAATGATGGCCACCATCATCAAGCTGAAACCGACCGCCGCCAAGGGTACCTACATCAAGAGCATCTACATCTCCTCGACGATGAGCCCCGGCGTGCAAGTCGATGTGAAATCGGTAACCATCTAATTTTAAAAAGCTAAATTACTATGAAACAAGAACAGAAAAGTGTTATTATTGACGCGATTGCGAAGGATTTAGCTGATTACCCGAATGTGTATGTGACGGATATCTCCGGATTCACGGTCGAGACTGTGAACCAGCTGAGAAGACAGTGCTTCAAACGCAACATCAAGCTCAAGGTTGTGAAGAACACCCTGCTGAAACGCGCCATGGAGCAGTCCGAAGTTGACTATTCCGAGATCTATCCCGCCCTGAAAGGCGTCACCTCCATCATGCTGTCCACGACGGGCAACGCACCGGCGAAACTGATCAAGGATTTCCGTGCGAAGAACAAGAAGCCCCTCATCAAGGCCGCATTCATCGAGAGTGCCACCTACTTCGGCGATGATCAATTAGATGCACTTTGCAACATCAAGTCCAGAGAGGAACTTATCGGCGACATCGTCGGTCTGTTGCAATCACCGGCCAAGAACGTCATCTCCGCCCTTCAGTCTGGCGGCGGCAAGTTAGCCGGCATCGTGAAAACTCTCTCCGAGAGAGAATAAAAAAAATCAAAAAAACAAAATCAATTTAGTAAAAACCATTTAAAAAAATAGAATCATGGCAGATCTGAAAGCATTCGCAGAACAATTAGTGAATTTGACCGTTAAGGAAGTTAACGAACTGGCTCAAATTTTGAAGGAAGAGTACGGTATCGAACCCGCAGCCGCAGCAGTGGCCGTCGCCGCTGGTCCCGCCGCTGGTGGTGCCGCCGAAGCCGCCGAAGAGAAGACCTCCTTCGACGTTATCCTGAAATCCGCCGGCGCCAGCAAACTGGCCGTCGTGAAACTGGTGAAGGAACTCACCGGCCTCGGACTGAAAGAGGCTAAGGAACTCGTTGACTCCTGCCCGAAACCGGTCAAGGAAGGCGTTACCAAAGATGAGGCTGAGGGCTTGAAGAAATCCCTCGAAGAAGCCGGCGCCGAAATCGAAGTGAAATAATTCATTTTGCGTCAAGCAATAAGCGCAAGGTGTCCCGCCGGGACCCTTGTGCTTATTGCTATTTTTTTCTAATCCACTCCTAACCTTCCCCCAACTCCCCTATCCTTTTTACTTATTACATGCCTCCGGTGACTCCACTACTTACCGAAACGCTTTTTTAACAACCCTTAAAAAGTTAATGACATTGGCAACAAAAAGTAATACCGTCCCCACCAGACACAGTTTTGCGACCACACGGCCGATCGAGTATCCCGACCTGCTGGACATCCAGCTGAAGTCGTTCCAGGAATTCTTCCAGATCGACACCGATGCGGAAAAACGCCGCGACGAGGGCCTCTACAAGGTCTTCTCCGAGAACTTCCCCATCACCGACCAGCGGAACAGCTTCGTCCTCGAGTTCCTCGACTACTACATCGACGGTCCCCGCTACACGATGGACGAGTGCATCGAGCGCGGCCTCACCTACAGCGTGCCGCTGAAAGCCAAGATGAAACTCTCCTGCAACGACGTCGAGCATGAGGATTTCGAGACCGTGATCCAAGACGTTTATTTGGGCACCATCCCGTACATGACCCCCCGCGGCACCTTCATCATCAACGGTGCGGAACGCGTGGTCGTCTCCCAGCTGCACCGCTCGCCGGGCGTGTTCTTCGGAACCTCGTTCCACACCAACGGCACGCAGCTCTACTCCGCCCGCATCATCCCCCTCAAGGGCTCGTGGATGGAGTTCACCACCGACATCAACAACGTGATGTACGCCCTCATCGACCGCAAGAAGAAACTGCCGGTCACCACCCTGCTCCGCGCCATCGGCTACGAGTCGGACAAGGACATCCTTGACATCTTCGAAATCGCCGAGGAAGTGAAGGCCACCAAGGTGAACCTGAAAAAATGCGTGGGCCGCAAGCTCGCCGCCCGCGTTGTCCACAACTGGTATGAGGACTTCGTTGACCCCGCCACCGGCGAAGTGGTCAACATCGAAAGAACCGAGCTGATCGTCGAACGCGAAACCTGCCTTGAGGAACGGCACATCAACATGATCGCCGACGCCGGCATCAAAACCGTCCTTTTCCACAAGGAAGACGACACGCAGGACTATTCGATCATCACCAACACCCTGCAGAAGGACCCGACCAACACCGAAAAGCAGGCCATCGAATATATCTATCTCCAGCTGCGCTCCGCAGCCCCGCCGGATGAAGAAACCGCCCGCTCCACCTTCGAGAAGCTCTTCTTCTCCGACAAACGGTACGACCTCGGCGAAGTGGGCCGCTACCGCATCAACAAGAAACTGAACCTCACCACGCCGATGGATGTCTGCGTGCTGACCAAGGAGGACATCATCGAAATCATCAAACACCTGATCGAGCTGATCAACTCCAAGACGGAAGTCGATGATATCGACCACCTCAGCAACCGTCGCATCCGCACCGTGGGTGAGCAATTATACAACCAGTTCGGCGTGGGCCTCGCCCGCATGTCCCGCACCATCCGCGACAAGATGAACGTGCGCGACAACGAGGTCTTCACCCCGATCGACCTCATCAACGCCAAGACCCTTTCGTCGGTCATCAACAGCTTCTTCGGCACCAACCAGCTGTCGCAGTTCATGGACCAGACCAACCCGTTGTCGGAGCTGACGCACAAGCGCCGTATCTCCGCCCTCGGTCCCGGAGGTCTGTCCCGCGAAAGAGCAGGCTTCGAGGTGCGTGACGTGCACTACACGCACTATGGACGTCTCTGCACCATCGAGACCCCGGAAGGTCCGAACATCGGTCTTATCTCCTCGCTCTGCGTCTTTGCAAAGATCAACAACCTCGGTTTCATCGAGACCCCCTACCGCAAGGTGGTGAACGGCGTCGTCCAGTTCAACGAGCCCCCCATCTACCTCAGCGCCGAAGAGGAAGAGAACAAGACCATCGCCCAGGCCCGCACGCCCATGGACGAGAACGGCGAGCTCCAGGGAATGGTGAAGGCCCGTAACCTGGCCGACTTCCCGATCGTGCAGAAAGAGAAAATCGACCTGATCGACGTGGCTCCGAACCAGATCGCCTCCATCGCGGCCTCCCTGATTCCTTTCTTGGAGAACGACGATGCTAACCGTGCCCTGATGGGCTCGAACATGATGCGTCAGGCCGTGCCGCTGCTGAACCCGGAAGCCCCCATCGTGGGCACCGGCCTCGAGCGTCAGGTCGCCATCGACTCCCGCGCCCTGCTGCGCGCCGAGAACAGCGGCGTCGTCCTCTATTCCGACGCCACCAAGATCGTCATCAAGTACGACCGCACCGAGGCCGAGAACCTCGTGCGCTTCGACTCTGCCGAGAAGACATACAACCTCCAGAAGTTCAGAAGAACCAACCAGAACTCCTGCATCAACATCAAGCCCATCGTACGCAAGGGCGACAAGGTGGTGAAGGGGCAGGTGCTCACCGAAGGCTACGCCACCAAGGACGGCGAGCTGGCACTCGGCCGCAACATGAAGGTCGCCTTCATGCCGTGGAAGGGGTACAACTTCGAGGATGCCATCGTCATCTCCGAAAGAGTGGTGAAGGAAGACATCTTCACCTCCATCCACATTGAAGAGTTCACCCTCGAGGTGCGCGATACCAAGCGCGGCGTCGAGGAACTGACCAACGATATTCCCAACGTTTCCACGGAAGCCACCAAGGACCTCGGCGAGGACGGTCTGATCCGTATCGGCGCCGAAGTGAACGAGGGCGACATCCTCATCGGTAAGACGACCCCGAAGGGCGAGTCCTACCCGACTCCCGAGGAGAAGCTGCTCCGCGCCATCTTCGGCGACAAGGCCGGCGATGTGAAAGACGCCTCCCTGAAGGCACCGCCGTCAATGAAGGGTGTGGTCATCGACGCCAAGTCCCTCTCCCGCATGGTGAAGGACCGCAAGGGCAAAGCCAAGGACAAAGACGTGCTGAAAGAGATTGACGCCGCCTTCGAAAAGGATATGTCCGCCCTGCGCGAGCGCATTGTCAACAAGCTGTACGAGCTGCTCAACGGCAAGATTTCCCACAACATCTACGACAACGCGAAGAACGTGGTGGTGGCCAAGGGTGCCAAGTTCTCCAAGAAGCTCCTGGGCGAGATCAACTACTCCAACGTGGCGGTCTCGAAATGGACGAACGACGCCAAGCTGAATGCGTTGGTGACGGAAATCATCCGCAACTACCTGATCGAGGAGCGCGCCCTCTTCGCCAAGATGATGCGCGAGAAGTTCGATGCCACCATCGGCAACGAGCTCCCCAACGGCATCGTGCAGATGGCCAAGGTCTATATCGCCAACAAGCGCAAACTGCGTGTGGGCGACAAGATGGCAGGTCGTCACGGCAACAAGGGTATCGTCGCCAAGATCGTCAAGGAGGAGGATATGCCGTTCCTCGCGGACGGTACGCCGGTTGACATCGTGCTCAACCCGCTGGGCGTGCCTTCCCGTATGAACTTGGGACAGATTTATGAAACCGTCCTCGGCTGGGCCGGCAAGGAACTCGGAATGAGGTTTGCCACCCCGATCTTCGACGGTGCAAGTATTGATCAAATTAACGAACTGATGCGCAAGGCCGGTCTTCCCGAAAACGGAAGCGTGGACGTCTATGACGGCGGCACCGGCGAGAAGTTCCACCAGAAAGTAACGGTCGGCTACATCTATATGATCAAGCTGCACCACATGGTGGACGACAAGATGCACGCCCGTTCCATCGGACCCTACTCCATGATTACGCAGCAGCCGCTCGGCGGTAAGGCGCAATTTGGTGGCCAGCGTTTCGGTGAAATGGAGGTGTGGGCCATCGAATCCTTCGGTGCGGCCAACGTGCTTCAGGAAATCCTCACGGTGAAGTCCGACGACGTGGTGGGCCGTTCCAAGGCCTACGAAGCCATCGTCAAGGGCGACGTGATGCCGATTCCCAACCTGCCCGAATCGTTCAACGTGTTAGTCAACGAGTTGCGCGGCCTCTCCCTGAACGTTAAATTTGATTAGTAACATTTTTTGATATAGAACTATGGCTTTTAGAAAAGAAACGAATACTCGGAAAGAATTTTCGACCATCACCATCAGCCTCACTTCTCCGGAAGACATCCTCGACCAGTCGCACGGCGAGGTGATCAAGCCGGAAACCATCAATTACAGAACCTACAAACCTGAGCGCGATGGTCTTTTCTGCGAAAGAATTTTCGGTCCCACCAAGGACTGGGAATGCCATTGCGGTAAATACAAGAGAATCCGGTACAAAGGCATCGTTTGCGACCGTTGCGGTGTGGAAGTGACCGAACGCAAGGTGCGTCGCGAACGCATGGGGCACATCAAACTCGTCGTCCCCGTCGCCCACATCTGGTTCTTCAAGAAGATTGCCGCCCTGATCGGCATCCCCGCCAATGCCATCAACAAGATTGTCTATTACGAGAATTTCATCGTCATCCAGCCCGGCGCCGCCGAAGGCATCAAGTTGGATGAGAAGGACAAGGAAGGCGTGCAGCGCCTGACCTTCCTCAACGAGGAGCAGTACTTCGAGATTCTCGACCAGATTCCGGCGGAGAACAAGCTGCTTGACGACAACGACCCCAACAAGTTCATCGCCAAGATGGGTGCCGAGGCGCTCTATGACCTTCTGGTGAAAATCGACCTCGACAAGGAGGCCGCCGAACTCCGCGAGAAGGCAGCTTCGGAACACTCCCAGCAGAGAAAACAGGAAATCCTGAAACGCCTTCAGGTGTTCGAGGCCTTCCGCGACTCCCGCAAACGCGCCGAGAACAAGCCGGAGTGGATGATCGTGAAGATCATCCCCGTCACGCCCCCCGACCTGCGCCCGTTGGTGCCGCTCGACGGCGGACGTTTCGCCACCTCCGACCTCAACGACCTCTACCGTCGTGTCATCATCCGCAACAACCGTCTGAACCGACTCATCGAAATCAAGGCTCCCGACGTCATCATGCGTAACGAAAAACGTATGTTGCAGGAAGCCGTCGATTCCCTCTTCGACAACTCCAAGAAGACGAACTCCGTGAAGACCGAGTCCAACCGCGCCCTCAAGTCCCTTTCCGACAGCTTGAAAGGCAAGCAGGGACGTTTCCGTCAGAACTTGCTCGGTAAACGTGTGGACTACTCCGGCCGTTCGGTCATCGTGGTCGGTCCCGACCTCCGCATGAACGAATGCGGTCTGCCGAAAGACATGGCCGCCGAGCTTTTCAAACCCTTCGTCATCCGCAAGATTTTGGAAAGAGGCATCGTCAAGACCGTGAAGTCCGCCAAGAAGATTGTCGATCGCAAGGATCCCATCATCTGGGATATCCTTGAAAATATCCTCAAGGGGCACCCGATTCTGTTGAACCGTGCTCCTACCTTGCACCGTCTGGGTATCCAGGCGTTCCAGCCGCGCCTCGTCGAGGGCAAGGCCATCCGCCTGCACCCCCTCTGCTGCGCCGCTTTCAACGCTGACTTCGACGGTGACCAGATGGCTGTCCACGTACCGCTGGGCAACGCCGCCATCCTCGAGGCACAGATGCTGATGCTCTCCTCCCACAACATCCTCTCCCCCGCCAACGGCTCCCCGATCACCGTTCCGTCACAGGATATGGTCCTCGGTCTTTACTACATCACCAAACCGTTGAAGTCGGATGAGAACCAAAAAGTGATGGGTGAAGGAATGAAGTTCTATTCCCCCGAAGAGGTCATCATCGCATACAACGAGGGCAAAGTCCATCTCAACGCCTGCATCTACTGCAAGGTGGATCTGGAAGGCGACGGCAAGATGGTGCTGACGGAAACCACCGTTGGCCGCGTGCTGTTCAACCAGGTTGTTCCGAAGGGTTACGGTTACGTCAACCAGCTGCTGACCAAGAAGGCGCTGCGCAACATCATCAGCGGCGTTCTCTACAAGTGCGGCAACGTCGCCACCGTCAACTTCCTCGACGATATCAAGAACATGGGCTATCGCATGGCTTTCGTCGGCGGTCTGTCCTTCAACTTGGGCGATGTGCTCATTCCTGAAGAGAAGAAGGACCTCATCGCCAAGTCAAATGCTGCGGTGGAAGAGATTCAGGGACAGTTCGAGATGGGTTTCATCACCAACACCGAGCGTTCCAACCAGATCATCGACATCTGGACCAACACCAACGCCCAGTTGAGTAAGATTTTGATCAAGAAGATTGCTGCCGACAAGAAAGGCTTCAATTCTGTTTATATGATGTTGGATTCCGGAGCTCGTGGATCTGAGACCCAGATCCGTCAGCTCGCCGGTATGCGTGGTTTGATGGCCAAGCCCACCAAGTCAGGTTCTGCCGGTGCCAACACCATTGAAACACCTATTTTGTCCAACTTCAAGGAAGGTTTGTCCGTGCTGGAGTACTTCATCTCCACCCACGGTGCCCGTAAGGGTTTGGCCGATACCGCTTTGAAGACCGCTGACGCTGGTTATCTGACCCGTCGTCTGGTCGATGTGGCCCACGACGTGATCATCACCGAGGCCGACTGCGGCACCCTCCGCGGCATTTCCGTCACCGACCTGAAGAAGAAGGGTAAAGTGGTCGAGAAGCTGGCCAACCGCCTGCTCGGCCGTGTCACCCTGCACGATGTCTATCATCCGGAAACCAACGAACTGATCATCGCCGCCGGCGAAGAGCTTACCGAAGACTTCTGCAAGAAGATCGAGGATGCCGGCATCAAGGAGGTGGAAGTCCGTTCGGTGCTGACGTGCGAATCGAAGCACGGCGTCTGCCAGAAGTGCTATGGCCGCAACCTCGCCACGGGCCGTCTGGTCCAGATCGGTGAGGCGGTCGGTGTCATCGCCGCCCAGTCCATCGGTGAGCCTGGTACACAGCTGACCCTCCGTACCTTCCACGTCGGTGGTGTGGCCGGTGGTATCAACGCTGAAAACAGTATCAGCGCCCCGCTCGGCGGTACTTTCGTCATCGACGACCTCAAGTCCCTCGACAAGATCGACAACATGGGCAACCCGTACCAGTTGGTCATCGGCCGTATGGCTGAAATGAAGATTGTGGACGAGAAGAGCGGCATCACCCTTTACTCCGAACCCGTCCGTTACGGTTCCGCCCTCTATTTCAAGACGGGCGACAAGGTGAAGGAGAACGACATCATCGCCACTTGGGACCAGTACAACTCCCCCACCATTTCCGAATTTGCCGGTACCATCAAGTTCACCGACATTGTGGAAGGCGTGACCTGCTTCACCGAGACCAACGAACAGGCCGGTACGCAGGAAAAGGTCATCATCGAGAGCCGTTTGAAGAACAAGATCCCGACCATCACCATCGTCAACGAGAACGACGCCGTTCTGGAAGCCTACGCGCTGCCGGTCGGTGCCCGTATCTCTGTGAACGAGGGCGACAAGATCGAGGCCGGTACGGTCTTCGCCAAGACCCCGCGTGCCGTGGGTAAGTCGGGCGATATCACCGGTGGTCTGCCGCGTGTCACGGAGCTGTTTGAGGCCCGTAATCCCTCCGACCCCGCTATCCTTGCCGAAATCGACGGTGTGGTTTCCATCGAGGAAAAGATGAAACGTGGCAACAAGGTGCTCACCATCACCCCGCGTTCGGGCGATTCCGGCGAGGCCCAGACCTACCTCATCCCCACCTC
>JAEEGJ010015789.1_pt1 | contig 17514 bp, 7 predicted proteins | sample 8958761 | NCBI WGS metagenome assembly JAEEGJ01 (sample SAMN16246546, study PRJNA631951) | gut metagenome | biome: gut microbiome; feature: rumen; material: RS-attached | host: Bos | place: Iran: Karaj | collected 2018-10 | reverse complement strand
GAGCAGCTGGCCCACAAGTCGCTGCAGAACCTTGACGTTCTTCAACGCCAGGTTCAGGAGTTGCGTCGCCTCGGGGTCCTTGCCTCCGGCACCGTCGAGCTCGCCGCGGTCGAGTTTCTGCTGAATCTGCTCCAGGGGTGCCGAAATCAGTGTCAACGGTGTGCGGAAGTCATGGCTCACGTTGGTGAAGAATGCAATCTTTGCCTTGGTGGCCTCCTCGACCTGCTGGCTCAGGCGCTTCAGCTGGATGTTCTGCTCGGCAAGCTGGTCACGCTGCGCCTTGAGCAGCGCCTTCTGGCGGTTCAGGCTTTCGCCCAGACGACGTTTCTGGCGGTAGTTGCTATAATAGAATATAAGGAACAGGAGCGCCATCGCCAGGAAAGCCAGCAGCACGTACATCAGTGTGCGTTCGAGGTCAAGCTGCTGCCAGTAGGAATCGGCACGCGCCTGCAGCATCTTCACCGTCTCGATCTGGTGGTCCACTTCGCGATAGACGTTGTCGATGCTCTTGGCAGCACCCATATCGATGAGCGACGTGGGCAGCACCACATCGCGCTCGAAGGGCTCGCCGCGCAGAATCTTCATCGCCGTCTGCACAATCAGGTCACCGCCTGTGATGTAGGTGGCCGACACGTCAATTGTACCGTTTCGGATGGCTTCGATGCCATTGTCCGTGCCTGTCAGGCCATCCACGCCCATGATGAAGACCTTATGGTCGAGCCGGGCACTTTGCAGGGCACGGCTTGCCCCGATGGCCATCTGGTCGTTCTGTGCCAGTATCACCTTGATGTCGGGATGCTGCGCGAGCACCTTCTGCACCTCGGCTTCACCCTTGTCGCGCTTCCACGCTCCCATGCATTGCACGAACTGATAACGGTCGCCCGTGTCGCCGAGCGATTCGATGAGGCCCTGATGACGCAGTTCCTGGGGAGTGGAACCTATCAGGCCCATCACTTCGAGCACCTTGCCGCCTTGGGGCAGCACCCTTTGCAGGTACTCGCCCTGCAGCTTGCCCACCTCAAGGTTGTCGCCGCCCACGAAAGCCGTATATTTGTCGCCCGTCACCTTTCGGTCGGCCACAATCACGGGAATGCCAGCATCGAAGGCCTTCGACACGGCGGGCGTGAGCGAGTCGGCACGGTTGGGCGAAACCACGAGCAGATCGACGCCCTGGGCGATGAAGTAGTCGATGTCGCGCGCCTGACGTTCGTTGTCGTCGTCGGCCGACCGCACTTCGAGGGTGACACCCGGGTAGAACAGCAGTTCGCGGCGCATCTCCTCGTTGAGTTTGGTGCGCCAGGCATCATCGCTGCATTGCGACACGCCGATGCGGTAATCGACAGTGGTGGTTTCCCCGCACGACATGATGCACAGGGCAATGGTCAGCAGGGACAGAAATATAATAATAAGATAAAAATGTCGTTTCATGACGGTATTATTCTTTTCGACGAATGAGGCTTTCTCGTAAAAGGCACAATCTACGGCGGCAAAATTAGCGAAATTTGCGTTTTTCTCCAAATTTTTCATCGGATTTATGCAAATTTTGATTCAAAAAATACAACAAATGTTGAAATCTCCCCACTTTGAACGAAAAATGCTATTCTGTTTCACCCGTTTCCACTATCTTTGCAGCAGTTAAAGTGTTAGTAAAAATATGTGTGTATATGTGTAATTCGAGGCTGGCATCGTCCGTGAGGATGGTGCCAGCCTCGGTTATGCACGTTTTTTGGAACAAAAATTTGGAGATTCCCGAAAAAGACCTTATCTTTGCGCCATTCATTTCTATTATTTCCCTATCATCCCCATGAAACATCTAACCACCCTGTCTTTGCTCGCAATGATGACGCTCCTCTGCGCATGTAGCAGCATCGAAGGCGACGAGGCGCATCGCCGCCAGGCCATGGCTCAGCAGCGCCTTGCCCGTCTGCAGGAAGAAAGCCGGCTTGTCTTCGTCGAATACACCCTCCGCGAGATCTGCGGCAGCAAGGACCAGACCGTCTGGCGCATACTCGGCGACAAGGAAGTGCTTTACAGCCTCACCGCCCACGTCACGGCAGGCATGGAAACAAGCAAGATACAACCCGATGCGCTTGCCATTGCCCGCGACAGCACCGTTGTGCTTACCCTACCCCATTGCCAGGTTTTCGACGTGGACATCCCCAACAGCGAGGTGCGCCACGTCTATGAACGCATCACCGGCATCTCGAGCGACCTCACTGCAGCCGAGCGCAATGCCGTGCTGGCCGAAGGCGAGAAACAAGTAAAACTCACCATCAAAAAGCTCGGCATCATCCCGCAGGCCGAAGCCAAGGCCGAAGTGTTCTTCCGCTCCATGTTGTCTCAGGCGGGCTACAATCCTGCCCGTTGTAAAATCGTATTCGAATAAGCCATGAAAACAATTCTTCGAACCATAGCCTGGCTCCTTCTGGCAGCCATCATCCTTTGGGGCATCCACCTGCTCCCTGGTGTCGAGACACCTTTCAGCCGACTGGGCCGACGCATGCACGAAGCTTTTGTGCCCCAGCAAACCATCTGGACCGACACCCCTATCGTCGAGAGCATCCGCTCGATGCAGCAGTTCGTCACAGCCTCCTACTACGAGGAACTGCCCATCGTAAGCACCAAGGACCGTCAGTGGCCCATCCCCGACGACGACCTTGTCATCATCTATAACGTCACCATCGAAGCAGGCTTCGACCTCAGTCGCCTCACCGAAGCCGATGTCACGCTCCAGGGCGACAGTGCCATCAGCGTGCGTCTGCCTGCCCCAGGCATCCTCACGCGCCGATGCAATCCGAGCGACAAGACCGTCTTCCACGACAGCAACCGTTGGAGCCAGACAGATCTTGACAAAATGCACCAGCAGGCGCTCGACCAAGTGGAACACCATGCCCTGCGCGACGGGCTGATGACCGATGCCATCGCCAACGGTTGCGGATGCATCACCCGCCTGCTCTGCTCGTTCGGCTTCGAGCAGAAGCACGTCGTTGTGTACGTTTCGACCCCCTGATTTGGACGCTGATGGCCCGTTGGACGCTGATTGCCCGACAGCGGACGCCTGTTTCCTTCGATTGGACTCCCGTGCTCACATCCCTTTCTCTTTCTCTATATCTTTGCAGCAGATTTTTCATCACTTATTCATTCTTTGGAAAAAGAATCTGATTATTTACACATTTAAAACTAATTGAAATGAGAAGCAAAAATCTCTACAAACGAATCGGCATGCTATTGTTAGCAGCTGTCGTCTCGCTGGTGACCTCAGCACAGGTGTGGGCCCAGCAGACCATCACTGGTACCATCGTTGACCAGACAGGTGAGCCCGTCATGGGTGCAACCGTGCTGGTGAAAGGCACCACCAACGGATCGACCACCGACCTCGATGGCCGTTATTCCATCCCCAATGTAAGCCCCAACCAGGTGCTCGCCGTCTCGTTCATCGGCTATGCATCGCAGGAGATTCCCGTGGGCAACCGCACCGTCATCGACATCACCCTGCTCGAAGACTCCGAGCTTCTTGAGGACGTAGTGGTGGTAGGTTACGGCGTACAGCGCAAGTCGAACTTGACGGGCGCCATTTCTTCCGTAAAGTCGGGCGATATCGAAAACCGTACGGTTGTCGATGTCAACCAGTCGCTTCAAGGTAAGACCGCAGGCGTGCAGATGATCAGTTCGTCGGCTGCTCCTGGTACCGAGTCGAGCATCCGCGTGCGTGGTTTCTCATCCAACTCAACTTCCAACCCTCTTTATGTAGTCGATGGCGTTCGCGTCAATTCGATTGTCAACATCGACCCCTCCGACATCGAGTCGATGGAGGTATTGAAGGATGCCGCTTCGGCTGCCATCTACGGTGCTGAGGCAGGCAACGGTGTGATCCTTATCACCACCAAGCGTGGCGCCAAGGCCGAAGGTATCGGCAAGATCAGCTACAATGCACAGTTCGCCATCCAGAGCCTGGGTCGCAAAGCCGAGGTGATGAACGCCGACCAGTACCTCGCCTACAACCTGAAGAGCGGTGGCATCGGCGAAAGCCTTGCCAAGGAATGGGACGGCACCGACATCAACTGGTGCGACGAGCTCTTCGAGACCAGCCTCATGCAGAAGCACAGCGTCAACTTCCAGAACGGCAACGACAAGGGCAACGTCTATATCTCCTTCAACTACACCGGCAACGACGGTATCGTCAAGACCGACAAGGACACCTACAAGCGTTTCGCAGGCAGCGTCAACGCCGAATACAACATCAAGCCCTGGCTCCAGATTTCGTCGCAGAACAGCGTGACCTATCATGCCCAGAACTCCCTTGCCGAGAACGACCCCTACGTATCTGTTCTTCGTGCAGCCCTTGCCCTCGATCCCTTGACCAAGAACACCTATCCCGAGAACAACCTTCCCAAGAACATGCAGGAGCTGCTCGACAATGGTCGCAAGCTCGTCAGCGATGGCGAAGGCAACTACTACGGCATCTCGAAGTTCCAGTTGGGTGACGACATCAACCCCTACATCCTCATCAACACACGCTCGCAGCGCACATGGGGCACCTTCACCCAGGGCAACACCGCCCTCAACTTCAAGCCCATCAAGGGTCTGGTCTTCACCAGCCGCCTCGGTTATCGTTTCGCCTCGATGTTCAATAACATCTACCAGGCTGCCTATTATGCCACCGCTGCCCGCAACGTACAGGATCCTACCGTCAATCAGACTGCCACACAAAAGAAGTACTACCAGTGGGAGAACTTCGCCAACTACAACATGAGCATTGCCAAGAACGACATCACCGTGATGCTCGGCACCTCGTTCTCGTCCGACCGTACCGGAACCACCCAGACTGGCGGTACCGGTCTGCAGGCCGACAAGCCCAACTATGCTTATCCTTCCTACCTTTCGGCCAGCGCAACAAGCCTGCTCCATGCCGGTGATGACCTCACCGTGAACAAGCTCTCTTACTTCGGTCGTCTCTCCTATAGCTATGACAACCGCTACATGATGCAGTTCACCATGCGTGCCGATGCTGCCGACCTCTCCATCCTTCCTGAAGCACAGCGTTGGGGCTACTTCCCTGCTGTCAGCGCCGGTTGGACCATCAGCCAGGAGAAGTGGTTCCCACAGGATCAGCAGTTCCTCACCAACCTGAAACTTCGCGCCAGCTGGGGCCAGAACGGTTCGATCGCCGGTCTTTCGAACTTCGCCTATGCCAATGCCATCACTTCGATTGCAGGCTTCTCGTTCGTACCCGACCAAGGCAACTACACCACCTCTTCGCTCCCCTCTTCGACTGGCAACAAGAACCTGAAGTGGGAGACCTCCGAGCAGACCGACTTCGGTCTGGATGCCAGCTTCTTCGGCAGCCGCCTTACCTTCGGCATGGACTACTACGTCAAGAAGACCAAGGACCTGCTCGTGAGCAACACTTCGCCGACACTTACCATCGGCAACACCGTTTCGCCCGTCAACGCCGGTGACGTCGAGAACAAGGGCTGGGAATTCGACCTGAGCTGGAAGGACCAGAAGGGCGACTTCAAGTACAGCATCACCGCCAACCTTGCCACACTGAGCAACGAGGTGACCTACCTCGACCATTCGATCGACCGCATCAACGGCACATCCTACAACGGAACCACTGTCACCGCTTTCGAGGAGGGTTATCCCGTATGGTACTTCCGCGGCTACAAGGTTGACCACATCAACCCCGAGAACGGCAACCCCGTCTTCGTAAAAGCCGACGGCAGCCTTTCGGAGAATGCAGCATCGAGCGACCTCACCATGATCGGTTCGGCCATCCCCGATCTGACCTATGGCCTCACCATCAACCTCGGCTACAAGAACTTTGACCTCACCGTCTTCGGTCAGGGAACCTCTGGCAACGACATCTACTGTGCCCTTGTAAAGACCGACCGCCCAAGCACCAACCGCCTCGCCACCTACTACGAGGATGCATGGACTGCACCCGGACAGAACGCGAAGTATGCACGCATGGACTACCAGGAGAGCGTCTATTGGAACAGCTCGGCCGTGGTATTCGACGGTTCCTACTTCAAGATCAAACAGATCCAATTGGGCTATACCCTCCCGAAGAACCTCTGCAAGAAGATGCACATCAACAACCTCCGCGTATATGGTTCGCTGGATGACTTCTTCGTCTTCACCAGCTATCCTGGTCTCGACCCCGAAGCTTCGAGCGGCTCCACCACCTCACTTGGCGTTGACCTCGGCAATTTCCCCAACTCCAAGAAACTTGTGTTCGGTTTGAATTTTACTTTCTAATACATATAATAATTCTGATTATGAAACGTTATATATTCATAGCAGCACTCGCTGCAGGTGTGATGTCATTCTCTTCCTGCCAGGATGAACTCGACGTGGAGCAGCACGGTGCCGTGAGCGCCAACTCCTTCTACAGCAACGATGCTGAGTGCCTCGAAGGTCTCGCTGCCCTCTATACCACCTTCAATTCACAGACCAGTGACTACAACAACTGGTACACCGGCGAACAGCACTTCGGCTTTGCCATCTCCGACGACTGCTATACAGGCGGTGGTGCCCGTGGCAACGACAGCGGCTGGGAGGAAATCAACGAACTCCGCTACACGGCCAGCAATGCCAAGATCGCCAACCTCTTCAAGATCTATTACACCACCATCTATCGTGCCAATCTGCTTGTAAGCCACGTACAGGGTTCGACTCCAACCCAGCAGCGCATCATCGCCGAGGCCAAGACCATCCGTGCCTTCTGCTACCTGAAGCTCACCAGCCACTTCGGCAGTGTGCCTCTCATCGTGGAAGAGATCACCGACGGCAAATACGCCAAGCCCGTCGCCTCGCCTTCCGAGATCTACGCCCAAATCGAGCAGGACCTCACCGAAGCCATCAATTCGGGTGCCATGCTTGAAAAGAGCAGCGTGAACGACAAGATGGTCAACGTGACCAAACAGACTGCACAAGGTCTGCTGGGCAAGGCCTACGTCTATGAAAGCACCTTTACCGGCGCCAACAAGTGGAGCGATGCACGCACAGCCCTCGAGGCCGTTATCAATTCGGGCAAGTATGCCCTCGTCACCAATGACTTCGACGACCAGTTCCACAAGGCTGGCGAATTCAGCACCGAGTCGATGTTCGAGAACAATCGCGTGTTCGATGCCAACAATCTCTCTTACATCTACTCCGTACAGCGTCTGGGCTGGCGTACCGAGATGTTCAACATTGCCGAACTCGATGCCGCACAAGCTTCTGGTGCCATCAACTGCTCGAACGAGTCATACGGTTTCTTCAACCCCAGCCAGGAACTCTACGACGCATTCGTAGAGATGGAGGGTGAAGACGGCTGGCGTCTCAACGAGACTCTCAAGACCTACAAGCAGCTTGTTCAGATTCCTCTGCGCATCCAGGAAGGCAAGACCGTCTATGGCAATGCCGGATACTTCTGCACCAAGGTTCCTTCGCGTGCCGAGGAGCGTGTCGTAGTTCACAAGATTGCCCAGAACATCGTCTTCTTCCGTTATGCTGACGTGCTCCTGCTTGCAGCCGAGGCTGAACTTCCCGCCAATGGCGGCAACCAGGCCAAGTGCGACGAATACCTCAACCAGATCAAGAGTCGCGCCCGTGAAGATGCCAGCAAGATGCGTGGCAACTACACGCTGACCGATGTCCAGAAGGAGCGCCGCCTGGAGCTTTGCTTCGAAGGCAGCCGTTTCCCAGACCTCGTACGCTGGGGCATCATCGCCGACGTCTACAAGGACAAGGGCAAGCGCATCCCATCGCTCCACGGACTATATGACCATTCGGACAACAACAACACCCTCGAACAGAACGTCAACGGCTACAACATCTCCTACACCGAGACCGCCAGCCAGGGCTTCCAGCCCAAATTCGCGCAGTTGCCTCTTCCACAGGGTGAGATTGACGTGAACGAATTCGTTGAACAAGCCGAACTCTGGAAATAAAATAATCAATTGATGGGAGCTAACTGGATCAAGCGCAAAAGCGCGACACCATTACCTCCCATCAATTCCCAATAATTCACATTATCTCTTATCAATCCCTCCTACCTATGCGTTACACGAATCATACACTCCTAGCCGCTGCCCTCCTCTTTGGGGCAACTGCCTTCGTACAAGCACGAGAGGTCACCAGCCTCAACGCCGAGTGGCAATACCGCAAAGGTACCGTCACACCATGGGGCGTTTATCCTGACATCTACATCCCGAAAGCTGACACCGTAGTAAACCTGCCTCACACCTTCAACGAGCACGACTTCATGTCGGATGCCGGTTATTATCGTGGCGAAGGCACCTACATCAAGGAACTCGATGTGCCTGAGACTTGGCGAGGCAAGCGCGTCTTCGTCAAATTTGAAGGAGCAGCCAGTGTAGCCAATATCCTGGTCAACTTCTCTCAGATCGCAGTGCACAAGGGAGCATACAATGCCTTTGCCGTCGAACTCACCGACTATCTCGACTACGGAAAGAAGAATTACCTCTCTGTAACCTGCAACAATGCACATGCCTTCGACGTTGCCACACAGACGGGCGACTTCAACATCCTGGGTGGTCTCTATCGCGACGTTTGGCTCGAAGTGACCGACGATGTCTGCATTTCACCACTCTATTACGGTTCTGACGGACTCCTCGTTCACCAGAACTTCGTCAATGAGCAGCGTGCCGAACTATCGGCCGAGGTACACCTTTCGACCAAGAGCGACTACAAGGGTTGCGAAGTGGAGTTCACTGTGCTCGATGCCGAGGGCAATACCGTAGTCAGCAGCAGTTCCACCGGCATCTATCGCGACCAAGCGCTCATCAACGTAGCCATCGACCGTCCCCATCTTTGGAACGGCACCGCCGACCCCTACCTTTATAAAGTCGTCACCGTGTTGAAGCGCGATGGCAAGGAGGTGGACCGCGTGGAGGACACCATTGGTCTACGTTACTTCTGGATTGACAAGGACAAGGGCTTCTTCCTTAATGGCCGTCCGCTCAAACTCCGTGGCGTTTCGCGCCATCAGGACTGGGAGCAGTATGCCTCTGCCCTCAAGAAGGAACAGCACGACACCGACCTTGACATCATCCAGGAGATGGGTGTCAACTCGATTCGTCTCGCCCACTACCCACAGGCCCACTACATGTTCTACGAAGCCGACCGCCGCGGTCTGCTCATTTGGGAAGAAATCCCATTTGTCAGCAACTACGTACCCACTCAGCTCGACGACAACCTGCGCCTGCAGCTCCGCGAGATGATTATCCAGAACTACAACCACCCGTCGATTTTCTGCTGGGGCATCTTCAACGAAGTGCCAGGCAATCACATGCCCATCACCTCGGAGCTCAATGCCATAGCCCACGAACTGGATCCGCATCGCTACACCACGGCAGCCACCTGCTTCGAAGGACCTTTCAACTTCATCACCGACCTGATGGGATGGAACAAGTACTTCGGCTGGTACGAAGGACACATTGCCGACTTCGCCACCTTCTTCGACGAATGGCACGCCAAGCATCCCGATGTAAAGATCTGCATCAGCGAATACGGTGCAGGTGCAGCCTTCAGCCAGCACGTGAGCCAGTTCGTCGAGGAAAAGGACGTGCGTGCATCCGCCCGTGGACGCTGGCACCCCATGGAGAAGCAGACCGCCAGCCACCGCCAGCATCTGCAGATGATCGCCGAACGCGACTACATCTGGGGCTCCTACGTCTGGAACATGTTTGACTTCGGATCCGCCCTGCGTCGCGAAGGTGACACCAACAACCTCAACGACAAGGGACTCGTGAGCCACGACCGCCAGCGCCGCAAGGATGCATTCTACTGCTACAAGGCCAACTGGAACAAGCAGGAAGCGACGGTTCACCTCTGTTCGAAGGACTTCACCCAGCGCAAGGAGGACGTCACCGATGTCATCGTCTTCACCACAGCTCCTTCGGCCAAGCTCTTCGTCAACGGCAAGCAGATAGGAACCTGCAGGACCGATGCCTACGCTACCTGCGAATGGAAGAACGTCAAACTGCAAAAGGGTGTCAACCGCATTGAGGTACGCACCGCCCAAGGTAACGACAGTGCCGAATGGACTGTCGAATAAAACCCCTTTTAGTTTTATATGTGTGTGTCCCGTCGGCATATTTTCATGTGTCGGCGGGCTTTTTTGCCTTATTATTTGCACATTTCGCAAAAAGTCGTTATCTTTGCGACATGAAAACGCACATCTTCCGAAAAAGAATCTCCTCCAACACGCCACGATGGCTGCTCATCGGCATGGGCTGCCTGCTGGCCCTGCTGCTGATCACCGCTGCCATCCATCGGTTCACGCCCCAACCAGGTATGCCCCGGCACGACTACACGCGACTCAGCGACCGCCTGTCGAGCCAACAGGTGAAGGCCTTTGCCGAAAGTCCCGAGGGCTACATCATGATAGGCACCGAATACGGGCTGAACCGTTTCGACGGACAGAACTACACACAGTACTTTTCGACCACCGACAGCTGCTCGCTGCCCAACAACAACATCGTGGAGGTGCGTTACCTCACGCATCACCCCGACTGGTGCATGGTCACCACCTTCGTGGGGTCGTGCATCGTCTTCCCCGACGGCACAGCCTCGATGCTTTGCCCCGGCGGTTTCCGACCACCTGTGGAACTTTCGGACAGCCTCATCCTGGGCTATTACGACAACCTGCTCTCCCTCTATGCCCTGCAGATGCCTTCGCGCCAGTATTGCCCCATCCGCAGCATCAGCCTCGATGGCGTCATCGCACAGGTGATACGCCAGTCGGACACCAGTTTCTGGGTCAACAGCGGCCGTGACTTCAAACTGTACGACGTTCAGTTCAACTACAAGGGCAAAAGTTCGGTGGACGCCGATGTGTCGAATGCCTTCACACTCGACACGCTCCGCACCCTGCTGGTCACCGATGCCGGATTCAGCATCATGAACACCGCCGACGGCACCATTGGCAGCGACCCGACGTGCGACTTCCTCAATGCCCAGATTCCCAATCCACGCGAAGCACTCCGCATGTTCCTGTCGGGAAATGTGCTTGCCATCAAGCTGCGCGAGGAAGCAAGATTGAGGCTCATCGACCTTGAAGAACTTACCGTCAGCCACGCCACTTTCGACCCAATCGGAGCCACCGAAATCGGAGCTTTCCTGTGCGACAGCCACAGGAACCTCTGGTGCGGTTCGCGAAGCAGCGGCTACCAGACACACTTCGCCGGCCGCACAGCTTTTGTCGATGACGGAGAACTCTGCCATCACTTCGCCGGCAAGGACATCACCGCCATCGACCGACACCCCGACGGCCGCCTGTGGGTATGCACCGGACGTTCGGACATCGCCCTTTGCGACCTTGGCGGCAAGGTGACCGAAATGGACATGAGCCAGGTGGGAGCCAACTACATCATGCACATCGCCAGCCGTGCCAACGGGAACCTCCTGCTTTCGGGAATCGGTCACATCTACGAATGCCGCGCCACTGACTCGGGGCGGCTGCAACTGCTGCATGACCTTTCGACCGACAACAGCATCTATGCCATTGACGAAGACTCGCACGGACGAATCTGGATCGGGACCCAGTCGGGATGCCACATCATCGACCTTGAAGCCAATGCCTCGACCATCCTCGACAACAACCTGCGGCAGGTCAACAACATCGAGGAACTCCACGACGGACGCATCCTGGCAGGTTCGTACAATTCGGGCATCTCCATCTTCGACCCCGACACCTTTGCCGAAACCCACTTCGACCTTCCTTGCGAAAAGGAGGGCATGATCAGCTGCCGCGACGTGGCAGAGGACAACGAGGGAGGCATCTGGATAGCAACCATCGGCATGGGCGTGTTCCGCCTTGACCTGAATACGGGCGAGGTGCGCAACTTCCGCGCTCAGAACATGTGCACCGACGTGTCGTGCATCGAGGTCGATCGTTCGACAGGCAACATCTGGATAGGCACCCTCGACGGCCTTTCGTGCCTCGACCCGACAACGGGACGTTTCCAGACCTATCACGCCAACGATGGTGTGCAAAGCAATGAGTTCTACGAGCGTTGCGCCACCCGCTGCGACGACCACACCCTCGTCTTTGGCGGCAAACAGGGCATCACCATCTTCGACCCCTCGGAAATTCGTCCGCAGGTGAGCCGCACCCTGCTCGTTTCGAACATCGAGGTGAACGGCAGCCTACTTCCGCCCAACATCCGTCAGGGCGGCTACCTCCTCGACCGGAACGATGGTGCAGTCAACCTCACCCTGCCCCACGACTTCCACAACCTCAACATCCACCTCAGCACCCTTGACTTCGACAACAGCACAGGCAGCGCCATCTTCTACCGGATGGAAGGCGTGGACGAGGAGCGCATCTTCACGGCAAAGCCCGTCGTAAGCTACCATTCGCTTGACCCGGGCTGCTATACCTTCGAGGCATGGGCTCTCGACCAGAACGGCCAGACCGTCTGCCACATCGCCATGCCCATAGTCATCAGTCAGCCCTGGTGGATGGCATGGTGGTTGCGATGGCTGGTCTATCCCCTATTCGCCGCACTTGCCATTGCCTACACTTCGCTGCTGACCTCCAACTACCTGCGCAACCGACGCCGCATCAAGCAGTCGCTGCGCGAAAAGGCGGTCATCCAGCGCATGAGTGATGCCAACATGCGCTTCTTCACCAACATGGCACATGAGTTCCGCACGCCATTGACGCTCATCTCAGGCGCCCTTGGCCTCATCGACGACCATCGTCTGCCCGAAGGCGAACGGCATGCCCATCACATCATCAGCAGCAACACGGGCCGCATGCTGCGCCTGGTGAACCAGCTGCTTGACTTCAAGAAACTCGAAGCCGACATGCTGAAACTCAACGTCCAACCCTATCGGGTGACGAACCTCATCGAATCGATTGTCGAGATGTTCCAGAACGGATTCGAAGAAAAGCAGATCGAACTGGCCGTGGACATCCGTTCGACGAATGACCTCGTCTGGATCGATCCGGACAAATACGAGAAGGTGCTCTTCAACCTGCTTTCGAATGCGCTCAAATATACACCCACCCGAGGCAAGGTCACGCTCACGGTGAAACCCATCGAGAGCCAAGACGCTGCCCGACTGGCTCCTCTACCCGACATTCCGACCAACGGCCGATGGCTGCTCACGCAGGTGAGCGACACAGGCATCGGCATTCCCGACCAACTGATGCCCTACATCTTCGAGCGATACTACCAGACGCCCGAGGGAGCCACCCATCAGAACGGTTCGGGCATCGGTCTTTTCTTCTGCCGTGGCCTGGTGGAGCTGCATCATGGTGCGATTCGCGCCATCCACAACCCCGATGCCGACAGCGGAACGTCGTTCTACTTCCTGCTGCCCATCGAGAAAGCAGCATACAAGCCCGACGAACTCAGCCAGGCCATCGCCTTCGAGCAGGCACCCAAGCCTAAGGAATCCGTTTCGGTTGTGACCATCGACACGCCTTCACCTCAGCCGACCGATGACCACCGACCGACCGTCCTCGTGGTCGATGACGATACGGAGGTGCTGCGCTTCCTGCGCCTCATCCTCCAACCTTCCTACCAGGTGGTCACCCAAAGCAGCGCCATCGAGGCCATAGCCTGGCTTTCGGAAGCCACGCCCGACCTCATTGTGAGCGACGTGATGATGGTGGGCATGGACGGCTACGAGTTCTGCAGCCGACTGAAGAAGGATGTGACCTATTGCCATCTGCCCATCGTGCTGCTCACCGCCAAGGTTTCGATCGAGGAACGCATCCACGGCCTCAACGTCGGAGCCGATGCCTACGTCACCAAGCCTTTCGACCCCGACTACCTGAAAGCGCTGATCGGAAGCCTGCTCGACAACCGTATCAGACTACGCCAGCTGCTCACGTCGTCCACTTCGGTGCGCGACGTTCGGGTCGAACCCTTGCAGGACGAGGGCGTCGAGGTCAATCCGGAAATCAAGGATGTCGCGGAGACTGCCATCCTCGAACAGGACTCCGTATTCATGACCAAACTTTATGCCTTCATGGAGGAACACATCTCCGATGCCGAACTCGACCTGCCCCGACTGCTCGACGTGGTGGCGATGAGCCGATCGAAACTTTACTACAAGATGCAGAGTCTGGTGGGACAGTCGCCCAATGCCTTCTTCCGCACCTATCGTCTCAACCGTGCTGCAGAAATGATACGCGAGGGTAAGGAGAAGATTGCCTACATCGGCGAACTGACGGGCTTCAGCAGTTCGTCGCATTTTGCAGCCAGTTTCAAGAAGCAGTTTGGCGTCCTGCCCAGCGAATACAAGGGATAAGGAAAAACAAACAGGCGCGGCCTCACGGTCACGCCTGTCTTCGTAGTAAACATTAATTTTGCTTATCTATTAGGAACCATACCTTGTAGTAAAAATGAGATTCTGTGGCCATTATAGCCTAACAACACTGCAAATATAAACGGAATTTTTCGTTTTGCCAAGCAAAAAGTCCATTACATCCATCGGAAACCTCAAAAATAGTCTCGAAAAGGGCTTTTTGCAATCTCCTGTTGCTAATTTTTACACTTTTTGCCTGTCGAACGAGTACATTTATTCCGTTATACAGATGGTCTTTCCACCCTTCAGATAGATACCCTTGGCTGCGGGCTTGCCTGCCAGGCGACGACCATCGAGTGTGTACCAGGCATCGGAGTCGGCGGCTGCACGCTCGTCGGCCAGCACCATCTGGATACCTGTCTCGTCGCCGAAGTCGAGACGGAATTCGCGAATATTGTTCGGACTGCCTGCGCCGAAGAGCGTTTCGTCCAGCTCGAAATAGGCGCGGAATGCATTGATGTTCATTTTCGACTTGGGATAATAGAGATTATTCCCTTCGCTGTCCAGGGCTCCCAAATAAAGGACATTGGGTGTGGACCCCGGGAACTGGACCGTACTGTAGGTGCCGACGAAACTGACACCGTTGCGCTCGATGGTTGTCGGCTCGGCGTTGATTACCTCCTTAAAAGTAAGATCCAAGTCCATCACATTCTCATCATCGTCGGCAGCCTCGGGGTTCTTCCATCTGATCAGATAGGGCACTCCGGCCGTCAGCCAATTATTTTGTTCGACCTCTGAGAAGTCGAGCGTCAGCAAGCCCGTCTCACCATCGAACGAGGCTCCTTGCAGAGTACGAGCTTCGTCAATACCCAATTTTTCATCATCCAACATCACATCGACGGGCAAGCACAGCGTGTTCCACGTGCCGTCCATATAGAGCGTGCGGCCCGTAAGGGTTACATTGGCATATTCGCCTGCATAGTTACGAAGGCGGGTGTCATTGCGAACCATAGTGTCGCTATCGTCATCCAGAAGCGAGATGCAGAACTCGGCTCCTTGATTCTTGTTACCATAGACTTTCAATTCTTCTTTTCCACCTATATAGTAACAGTCATTCAAAGAAACATACAATGCTCCATCCCAGCCCATTTCGCCACCAACACCGCCAACGTTGCCAGTTCCTTCGACCTTCGCCGCACTGACACAATTGCTCGCCGTGGTCCAATAGGCATAGCCGAAAATGCCTCCTGCGATGCCTCCTTCATTGGCTGTAGCCTTGACGCTGACATCGTCAGCAACATAGCAGTCGGAGATGTAGCATTCGGAAGGTCCTACATTGTTTTTAGAAAGATCGTCGGACGGATCCACACCCTTTGCGGCATCGTTCGGCTCGGAGCCTTCGATCCGGGTATTGCTCTGACCGACCACCGCGCCGACACACGTATTGCCCACGAAGGTGCAGCCTTCAATCCGCAGATTCTTAATTGTGGCACCTTCAATCAGACCAAAAAGGCCTATGTAGTCGGCTTTGGGCCTATTGACACGAATGCCGCGGATGGTATGACCGCCGCCGTCGAAGATGCCGCGAAACGGGCTGTTCTCGTTTTCGTCGGAATAGCCAATCGGCTTGAAGTTGCTGTCGTCGGGCACGCCGTCGCCGTCGGTGTCTACGACTTCTGAGAAGTCCAGGTCGCTTGTCAGTTCGATATACATGCCTTCGTAGCCTTCCCCGACATTCTTGGACAGCTGGTTCAACTGTTCTACAGAACTGATCTCGATGTGGGTTAGTTCTGAACTGCCATCTCCACTTCCCTGAGCCCAGGCACCCTGCGTCATGGCCAGCAGCATGCCCATAAATAGTAACTGTATTTTCATAATTTGTTTTTTAATATCGCGCAAAGATACATAATAATATCGACATAATCCATCCCATCAAGCCAAATTTAACAAAGATTAATTCATTTTTAACAAAAAACGCCCGAACATCATCATGACGTGCGGGCGTTACGACTAAAATACTATTTCTCTCTTATCTCTTAGTTTACTTTTTAAGGCTCTTCTGACCTTGTCGGATGATGACGGACGGAGCCTTGCCGGCATCCACCCGACGGCCATAGAGATCGTAGGCGGAAGTTGCGGTGGGTTCGGTCGGGAGGATCTCGATGTTGTCGGGACCTTCGACCTGGAAGGTGATGGTGCTCATCTCGGTGTCGCCCGAGGTGTAGGAGGCAATGACACCGGCAGTGTGCTCACCCGAAGTAAGACCTTCGAAGAGGTACTGCCTGTCGTCAACCTGCTCGACCAGCTCGCCGTCGAGATATACCTTGTAGGCACCATCGAGGCTTGGAGCCCGGCGACCGGTGGCCCTGCGCTGGGGTGCAGCGGCAGGGAAGCCTTCGGGCAGACCAATGGCCACATCGTCGATCATGAAGATGTAGTTGCCGTCGGTCTGACGGATGGTGACATACTGTGCATCGGCGGGGATGTCGAAGCTGTAGCGTGTCCAGTAGCTGTTCACCTTGAACTCCTGGCTGGCAACCTCCCAGGCATAGACGGGCTCATACTCGAACCACTGGTAGCTGGCGGTGTCGGTGTAGTCGGTCGAAGTGGTGTAGCCTACCATGAAGGTCTCGGTCTGGTAGCCGTAGCCCTTGGCGTAGAAGGCGAACTTGAAGTCCTCGTCGAAGAAGAGGCGCGGCGAAACGAGCCAGTTCTGGTCGGTCGAGTTCGCCCACGAGGTGAGCATCTGCTGGCCTGAGTTGGCCGTGAAGTAGTAGCTGTAGCTGGTCTGGTTGCCAACGACCTTGCTGAGGTTGAACACCAGATAGGCGAACGAACCGCCACGGTTGGGATACTCAAGGTCATTCAGGTAGCCGGTGCCTTCTTCCGGATCGTCGAAGTCGAGGTACTGCCAGCCCAGTTCGCCGGGCGAATTGATGGCAAATGCCTCGTGATCCTCGAAGCCGTCGTACAACTGGTCGGCAAAGTTCCAGATGAAGAGGCGGTTGCCAAGGTCGGTCTCATCGTCGTTGATAACCTTAAGGCCAAATGGAGTCACCTGTGTCTCGGTGAGTTGGCGTTCGATCGTGTAGCTATCTTCAATGTCGAGTTTCACTGTTTCGAAGATCTGACCAAAGCCCTTGAGATTGACATAGAGGTCGTAGTTGGCCTTCCAGACGTTTTCGAAAGTCACCTCACCATTGGCATCGGCATAGTCACCATAAGCATGGACGCCACCGC
>JAEEGJ010015786.1_pt1 | contig 17518 bp, 11 predicted proteins | sample 8958761 | NCBI WGS metagenome assembly JAEEGJ01 (sample SAMN16246546, study PRJNA631951) | gut metagenome | biome: gut microbiome; feature: rumen; material: RS-attached | host: Bos | place: Iran: Karaj | collected 2018-10 | reverse complement strand
TGACCATTCTGCTGCTGCTGTTCATCCACGCCAAAGAAGCCACGGCGCTGGGCGTCTGCAAGGCTCTGTTCGGCACCGACGTGCTCATCACCGACGGAATGATGAAGTTCATCGACCCGATTATGTTTGCCTTCCCGCTATCGTGCATCACCATTGTGGTGGTTAGTTTGCTGACGGGAAAGAAGAAAAAGAAGATTGCCGCATAATAAACCTGCTGTCAATCTGTGATTTATATATGATTCCAGCAATTCCGAAATACGGGGTTGCTGGATTTTTTTTGTGTAAAAAGCCAAATCTCAAGCTAAATGCAGAATAAATGTTTTGCTGTACGATTTTAGTTTGGAAAAGAAGGTTGAAAAACGGAATCTGCAGAATCTTACGTTTGAATAAAACGGGTGTAGATCAACTTCGCCCTTTCAGAGCTTCGTCTTCTTCGGCGGTGTCGTCTTTCATCAGCGGCAGGCTGGCGCTTTTGCGGACAGCCCAGATGCGAATCAGAATCACTGACGATGCGCTCAAAATCTCGCACATGGCATTGCCGATGCCAATTTTCTGGCAGATATAGAAGATGAAACCGCCTAATATGCAGGCTGTTGCGTAAACGTCTTTGCGGAAGATGAGCGGCACTTCGTTGATGAGTGTGTCGCGCAGAATACCGCCCGCCGCGCCCGTCAGCGTGCCCATGATGATGTTCACCCAAATAGGAAATCCCGCTGCAAGGCTTTTCTCGAATCCCACAACAGTGAACAGACCAAGCCCGATGGCATCGAACAGGAACATTGTGGTGTTCATTCGAACCAGTTGCTTGCCGAGAATTATCACCAGCAGAAGTGCAAAACCAGTGACAATCAGATATGAAGGCTGAAGCATCCAAAACGGCGTGACGCCGAGCAGTAGGTCGCGGATGGTGCCGCCGCCCACAGCCGTCACCAAACCGACAACGTAGGCGCCAAACCAGTCGAATTTCTTCGCCGCCGCCATGCGGATTCCGCTTATCGCGAAAGCGAACGTTCCGATGTAGTCGAGTATGATGGTGAAAGTCATGGAAGTTAGGTATTGGGGGGTAGGTGTTAGTTAATTACGAATTTTGAATTACGAATTACGACCATTGTCCGTTGTCTGTAGTCTAAATAACAATTGCTTCTGGTTCTATTTTTACACCAAAATTTTCAAACACAGCGTTTTGCACGTATTGCGCCACATCAATGATGTCACGTCCTGTGGCGCCGCCCAGATTGACGAGCACCAACGCCTGCTGTGTGTGTACACCTGCCGTTTTTGCCGCATTGGTATAGCCTTTCAGTCCGCAGCGGTCAATCATCCAGCCGGCGGCAACCTTCACGCGGCCTTCGCCCGCAGGATAGGTGACCATGTCGGGAAACTTGGTCAAGAGTTTTTCGGCCACAGCAGCATCAACCGTTGGGTTTTTGAAGAAACTGCCCACATTGCCCAGCACTTTCGGGTCGGGCAGTTTGCTGTTGCGAATGTTGATAATTGCCTGACGGATAGTACGCAGCGATGGTCCACCCAGTTTTTCAATCTCGCCGCTCAAACTGCCGTAATGAGTCACAAACTGCGGCTTTTTCGATAGTCGATATACCACAGAATCAACCAGATACTTATCTTTCAACTCGTGCTTGAACGCGCTGTCGCGATAGCCGAAACGGCATTCGGCATTAGTCAGAGTGGTAGTTGAGCCATCGGTCAGGCTCACAACATTCACACGCTCAATTGCGTCTTTGGCTTCGCGCCCGTACGCCCCGATGTTCTGCACAGGCGATGCACCAACCGTTCCTGGAATTAGCGACAAGTTCTCGATTCCACCCAAATTGCGCTCAACAGCCCATTCCACAAGCGTATCCCACACGGTTCCCGCGCCAGCCTTCACAAGGCAGTAATCGTCGGTTTCGCTCTCAATGCTGATGCCCGAATTGTCAGGATGGATTATAATGCCATCGAAATTATTGACAAACAAGATGTTGCATCCGCCGCCGAGAATCAGAATCCGCTTGTCGGTCAACGCGCCAATCTGGCTGATGAGTTGACGTATGTCGTCGGGCGAATGGTAGATGCATAGTTGTTTGGCAGTTACATCCAACCCAAACGAATTCAATTCTTTAAGTCGTGCGTTTTCAACAATCTGTGGCATAATCGCTGTTTTTGGCAAAGGTAATCGGCGAGCGTTCATAGCCGACAGCAATTTATCAACAGTTAGAGTTGATAGGTTAGGGGTGTGCAGGTCTCACAATGAATAAACGAATCGTTGAAAACTTGCTTTTAAGTCGGCTAGTTTAAGTTTTCAGTTTGCGTTTACGTTTTTATATTTGCCTGATAAAACAATACATCAATGTTCAAAAATCATCCAAAAGGGCTTTTGGCGGCAGCCTTGAGTAATATGGGCGAGCGGTTTGGCTACTATATTATGAATGCCGTTCTGGTGCTGTTTCTTTGCTCAAAATTCGGTTTGTCCGAAGAGAAGGCGACAGCCATCTATTCAGTGTTTTATATGGGTATCTACATTCTGAGCCTTGTGGGTGGCATTATTGCCGACCGTACTCAGAACTACAAGGCCACCATCCAGTCGGGTTTGTTGGTTATGGCCACGGGCTATGTCATTCTTGCCGTGCCGATTCTGGCCACTGCCGGCAACATTGGGTGGCTTCTGCCGCTCACTTGCGTGGCACTATTCCTGATTGCTTTCGGCAACGGTTTGTTCAAAGGCAACTTGCAGGCCATTGTGGGTCAGATGTATGACAATTTCGAAGCCGAAGCCGCCAAGCAGGGCGAAGAAGCGCTGGCTATTGCCAAAAGCCGCCGTGACCCTGGTTTCCAGATTTTCTATATGTTCATCAATGTAGGCGGACTGATTGCGCCGTTTGTAGCACCTGTTCTGCGTGGTTGGTGGCTGGGTGTCAACGATTTGGCCTACAACGCCGACCTTCCTGCACTCTGCCATCAGTATATTGCTGCTGGTGCGGCTATGGCGCCTGATGCTCTTGCAAAACTCAACGACCTGATTCCGGCAGTGGCTGCTGCAGTTCCTGCCGATTTGGGCGCGTTCTGCCGCAACTATCTCGATGTGTTCAACACCGGCGTTCACTATTCATTTATCGCTTCGGTGGTGGCAATGCTCATTTCGCTCACCATTTTTGTGACAACCAAACGCCAACTGCCTACACCAGCAAAACGTACGGCTCAGGCAAGTGTTGAGTACACAGCGGAAGAAAAGGCTGCAATGGCCACCGAAATCCGCCAGCGCATCTATGCACTTTTTGCAGTGCTGGTGATTGCTGTGTTCTTCTGGTGGTCGTTCCATCAGAATGGCACATCGATGTCACTCTTTGCCCGCGATTTTGTCATCACATCGGCCATTCCGCCAGAGATTTGGCAGGCCGTCAATCCATTCTTTGTCATTGTGCTCACATTCCCGATAATGTGGCTATTCGGCACTCGCTGGGGGCGGACATTCTCAACGCCGCGTAAGATTGGCATCGGTATGGGCATTGCCGGATTGGCTTATATCATTATGGCTGTGTTCTGTGCAACTAAAGGCTATCCATCGGCAACCGCATTCCGTGAACTCGATGCTGCAACAGCCGGCACACTCAAATCGGGTCCGGTGATACTGATAATCTATTATTTCTTCATGACTGTGGCCGAGTTGTTCATCAGTCCGCTTGGCCTGAGTTTCGTGTCGAAGGTGGCACCTAAAAACCTGCTCGGTCTGTGCCAGGGACTTTGGCTTGGCGCAACGGCCGTGGGCAACGGATTCCTTTGGATTGGACCGCTCATGTATAATAAAATTCCTATCTGGCAATGCTGGGCTGTGTTCTTTGCTGTCTGCTTCATCTCAATGGCCGTAATGTTCGGAATGGTCAAGTGGCTTGAGAAGGTGACGAAGTAAACAACACGCTTATGTACGTAGCATATCAGAAAAAGAGAGAGAATATCTGCGAGTATTTTCTCTATATGTTTCAGATAGAAGACATTATCAGGGCTTGCGGACTTAACCGGCAGACGATTGAGCAAACCGTTATGCCACGATACTCGCACGAGCCTGCTGTTCAGGCCGAAGTGAGCCAATGGTATTTCGGTCTTGCCGACCAAATGGAAGAAGAGCACATTCAAGCACATGGGCATCTGGTATCGCTGGCCAACAAAATCAACGAAGTGCTTGATTTTCATCTCTACCTGATGAATAATCCCAAGGAAGTGGCTTATCAGATGCAGTTTGCAAAAGTTGAGCCAATCATTGGTGAGTTGCGCCAGAAACAACCGTCAGCCGATACGCTTAGCGACCTGCATCTTGCGCTCAACGCTGTTTACGGATTCACCATTCTGCGGCTGAAAGGCACTCAGGTATCGAAGGAAACGGCTGCAGCCATCTCATCGCTGGTGGTGTGGCTCAACGCATTGTCAGCCAAATTCAAAGATTACGAAACGGGTGAGTTGAAACTTGATTTGTAATCAAAGGTCCTGAGAGTTGTAGCGGATTCCGATTACAAGAATGTCATCCACTTGGTCATAGCGTCCGCGCCATTCGTCGTGTGCCTTTACAATCAGGTTTTTCTGCTCTTTCATTGGCAGGTCTTTGATTTCGTCGAGCAGGTCTTTGAACCGTTTGGTAAGGTATTTCTTGCCGTCATCGCCGCCAAACTGGTCAATAATGCCATCAGAGAAGATGTAGAACTGGTCGCCGGGTTTGAACGAGTGTTCATGATTGGTGTAGTTGCTGTTTACCGAAGTTCCCGAAATGTTGCTTGTGATGGGAATCTTGTCGCCCTTCAGCTCAACAAACTTATTGTCGCAGTACAGGTACATCGGCCGCAATGCGCCGGCATATTCAATCAGGTGGTTCTCTTTGTCAATTACAGCAATGGCAATGTCCATTCCATCGTTGTTCTGGTCGAGCATTCCTTCGCTTTTCAGCGATATTTTGATTTTCCTGTTAAGATGTTTCAGAATGTCGGCAGGGCGGTGTACGGCATTGTGAATAACAATCGAATTCAGCAGATAACTTCCAATGATTGAAAGAAAAGCGCCGGGGACGCCGTGTCCCGTGCAGTCGACAGCGGCAATGAAGTATTTGTTGTCGATTCGGTGATACCAGTAGAAGTCGCCGCTTACAATGTCTTTCGGCATAAAGAGCACAAAGCTGTCGTTGAAATCGCGCTGAATCTGTTTCACTTTCGGCATCATGGCTGTTTGAATGCGTTTTGCGTAGCGTATGCTGCCGAAAATCTCGTTCTGTTTTGCTTCAATCTCGTCTTTTTGCAGCAGGGCAAGGTTGCGTTGCTTTTCGGCTTCGGCTTTCTGCTGCTCGACACTCATCTCGTATAGTTTCAGCTGTGTGATGTTGGTGTCCACGGCGATTATGAGAGTCACGTTCTCTTGGACGTCGAGAATAGGGGTAAGGGTGGTTTGCATCCAGATGCTGTCACCATTGTCGTCAGATTTTTCTTCTGACTCGTACGATGCGGCCACCTTCTGGTTCAGGCAGGTTGAAAGCGCGTTTTTCAGGCTTTCAGGGGTTGCGCTGACATCGACAATGTTTATGTGCGGTCCGGCCTTGTATTCTTCAAGGGTTTGGTTGATGAGTTTGCCAAACGCGGCGTTGAACCAGTCAATCTCGCCGTTGGGTTGGAATATTGAAATGCGGTTGTTCGACAGGTTGGTTACCTGTGATATTTTGCTCAATTCGTTGTTTTTCAGCTGCAGCAGTTCTTTTTGCGCCCGCAACTCTTCACGTTGGTCTTGCAGCGTGTTCTTTTGCTGGATAAGCTCTTCGCGTTGCGAGTTCAACTCGTCGTTCTGCTGGTTAATCAGTTCTGTACGCTTCTTGATGCTTTTTTCAAGATTCTGGCTCATCTCGTAATATTCAGTGCGCGATTTGACGAATTTTCGCCCAAACTGAACCATCGAGAGCGCCGACAGCGTCAGCAACGCAATCTTCACACAATGCTCGCTGGTATATACCAGCATCCCTATTTCTGTGTCGATAACGTTTTTGTATACCAGCGATACCAGTATGGTGCCCGATACAATCACATGAATAACGAATCCTTTGTCATCTTTGAGTTTGTTCCTGTTGCTTATCACGCAGTAGAAGAAATAGGCGAAGGTCAGGAAGATGAATATGTTCAGAGCCAGAATTCGGAATACGTGCTCAAATGACAGAAACGAAAGGAATGTTGTCAAAAGGCCGAGTATTATCATCAGATTTGACGGGTCGGATTTCAGCTTTTTGAACGGTTGCGGCGACAGACAATACTTTTGGTAATATATGAAGGCTGTCAGCACCAGCGGTTTCATTATTTTGCTGAAATTGGCGTTGGCTGTTGGCGAATTCGGGAAAAGATATTTGAAAAATGTCAAATCGTAAACCAGCAGCAATATGGTGATGCAAATCATCAGCAACATACTGGAAATGTAGAGCTTGTCTTTCTCTGATATGTATAGCAGCAGCATGGCCAGAATGGTCAGCAGGGCGAGCGCATACACAAGTCCGTTCATTGTTTGGTTGAATGTTCCTTCGTCGAAGAACTGTTTGCCAGGCTTCATCTCGATTGGGACATACATCACATTGTGCTGTGCCGTGAATTTTATGCAGTATGTGGCAGTAACCGCAGGTGGTATTGTTACCACAAAGTTGTAGTTTTTCGAGTCGCTGGGGCGCTGTGAGAACGGGTAGCGCATACCGGTGTTGAAGAATGTTGAGTCGATCACCGAGTGGAATACCAGCTCATCGATATGCGGATTTCTTAGGCTCAGGAAAAACGACTGTCTGCGTTTTGTGCTGTTCTTCACAGGGATAAGTACCCAGATATCGTTTTTGTTTCCGCCAATTCTAACAATGTTGTTTTGTAGCTGTGTGTAGTTGCGGAAGAATTTTTCCGATGTTGCGGTTTCGAATGTCAAACCGCCTGTGGGGTCTTCATAATAGAAGATGTTTTCCGAAAGGTCTATCGGCTTGTCGGCGTTGGCATCGGTTATGACAATCTCGCCTTGGCTCAAAAAGGCCAAACTCAACAATAGTAATATGATTGTCAGTCGCTTCATTGTTAGTTGTCAACAAGCCATAAATATAGCAAAAAATATTGCCGATGTTTATTCTTTGTTGAATTTGCTCAAACCTTTGTCCAAAAAATCCACAAACTCGCTGACATTCAGGTTGTAACCCATCGGGTCGGCAAGCAGGTTGCCGTCGGTGTCGAGCAGGCAGTAGTAGGGTTGGGCGTTGATTTTGAAGCGGCTGATTTGAAAATCGGCGTTCACCTTGCCGATGCTTTTCTTCACTTTTCCGTCGTATTCCGATGTTACCCATTCGCTTGCGGGCAACACGGTCTTGTCATCGACATAGAGCGCCACCACAATGTAGTCGTTGCGCAAGCGGTCGAGCACTTCGGCATCTGCCCAGACGCGGGCTTCCATCTCGCGGCAGTTGACGCAGCCGTGGCCGGTGAAGTCGATAAACAGCGGTTTGTCTTGCTCTTTAGCACATTCAAGTGCCTGATTGTAATCGAAATAGCCTTGCAGCCCGTGCGGCAGATGCAGCAGGTCGGCATATTTGGGTGTTTCGCATAACGCTGATTCATAATCGTCTGCGGCAGCCGTAGATTTCGCCGAAAGGTCGAAATCGATGGTTGTCTGCGGTGGCAGATATCCCGAAAGGGCTTTCAAAGGCGCGCCCCACATTCCGGGAATCAGGTAGATGGTGAAGGCTGTTGTGAGCAGTCCGAGCAGCAGACGGAACACTTTTGGCGGGTCGTTTTTTGTTTCGCCAATCTGCAGTTTTCCAAGCAGAAACAGGCTCAGCAGGGCGAAAACGGCAATCCAGATGGCCAGATAGACTTCGCGGTCCAGAATGCCCCAGTGGTAGGTTTGGTCGGCCACGCTCAGGAATTTCAGGCCAAGTGCAATCTCGATGAAACCCAGCGTAACCTTCACGGTGTTGAGCCAACTGCCTGATTTTGGCAGTTTTGTGAGCCACGACGGGAAAAACGCCAGCAGCGTGAACGGTAGCGCAAAGGCCGCCGAGAAGGCCAGCATTGTGATAATCGGTTCCCAAATGTCGCCTTGAGTTGATTTCACAAGGATGGTGCCCACAATGGGGCCTGTGCACGAGAACGACACCAGAACCAGCGTCAGAGCCATAAAAAGCACGCCCACCAGTCCGCCGCGGTTCGAGTTTGAGTCGGCCTTGTTGATTAGCGAACTGGGCAGAACAATCTCGAACGCGCCCAGAAACGATGCGGCAAACACCATAAAAATGATGAAAAACAGCACGTTGGGCAGCCAATGCGTTGAGAGCCAATTAAAAATATCGGCCGTAACCGATTGCCCACCAATCAGATAGGTGGCCAAGATGATGATTGCGATGGGAATGGTGTAGAGCGCCACAATTGCCACCCCAAAAGCCGATGCCATTGAGCGTGAGCGGCCTTTGTTCTGCTCGTTTTTCAAGAAAAATGACACAGTCATTGGCACCATCGGGAAGACGCACGGTGTGAGCAGCGCGGCAAAGCCCCACAGAATGGCTTCGAGAATCACCTTCCAAATTGAGTTTGAGTTGGCAGTGTGCACAACGGGCTCGCTTTCAATGATTTTTGCGTCGTTGCTAGGCTCGGCAGGGGCGGGAATAGCGCTCTGTCCGCCGTCGAGCAGCGACAGGCTGAACTCTTGGTCGCCCATCACGCACATCTCGTCGGAACAAGTCTGGTACTCAATTTTTCCGCTCACCGTGGGGGCGGGGCCAGTCACTTTAAATGTCTGCGCAAAAACGGCTTCGTTGCAGAAATAGCGCACAACGGCGCCGGCAATCTCATCTTTTTCTTCAGTCACTTTCGACAACTCGCGCACCGTGTCAACGCGCTCAACATCAGTCAGTTGCTCAAACGAGAAACTTGTCGGCAGCGAGTAGTTGCCTTTGGGCAGATACTGCGCGAAGATGTGCCAGCCTGCGTCAATCTTGGCTTTGAAGTTGATTTGGTATTCATTCTCGCCGGTTTTCTGGCTGCTGATGTCCCATTTAACGGGATTCTGGATTTGCGCGGTTGCCGAGCAAACCACAAGTGTAGCTATTGCTAAAATGCTTTGTCTCAAGAATTTCATATTCCTTTAGCTTAGATTGTTTTGTGTGATAAAAATTGTTACCAATCAATAGTTCAAAAATAACTATGCGTTTGATTGTATTCCAATTTTTCGGTGAGATTTTTGCGCCAATTCAGTTTTTTGTCAGCAACGGCAGTGCGTCAAGCAGTTGTAACATATTGTCGAACACAATGTTAGCTCCAGCTGCAGTCAGGTCTGATTTTGCAAGAATGCCTGTGTTTACAGCAACAGTGAACACGCCGGCTGCTACACCCGCCATTACACCGAGTGGCGCGTTTTCCACAACCAAGGCTTCGTTTGGCGCCACGCCGAGTTTGCGTAAGCCCATCAAATATGGCTCGGGGTTGGGTTTGCCATACGTGACGTCGTGTGCTGTAACCATCAGTTCGCGGCGGAATTGCCCGTTGAATAGTTTTTCGACACGTTCGAGTGTCGTGCTCTCACCAGAACCGGTGACAATGGTTCTTGAGACATTGTTTTTGGTAAGAAAATCAACCACATCAGTGATGTTGCTAATGAGCTCGGGGGCAGGCATCTGACGGAAAAAACCGCTTTTGATGCGGTAGATTTCACGTTGCTCGTCGATGGTGCTATGGCGGCCAAAGGCCTTCAGAAATTCTTCGTCGATGGTTGATGCGCCAGTGCGTCCTTCGTTAAGATATACCTGATATTCAGAGAATTTTATTCCGCATTCGGCGAAAGCTTCTACCCACGCTTTGGCGTGCAGTGGCATGCTGTTGAAGATAACGCCGTCCATATCGAACATGACAGCCTTGATATTCAGCGTTGTATGTCCTGTGGCCGACAGATAGTTACGTATGGCAGTCTGTATCATCGAACTAAAATTGCGGCCGCAAAAGTAAACGAATTTCGCACTCGGGCAAAGGTGATGCCATCATCTGTCAGCAACAGTCGTATGTTGTAAGTTGCGGTTGCAATTCCTAATTCATAATTCGTAATTCAAAATTAGTAATTTGTTCATAACCTTCCGAAATCTTTTGTTTTGCACGCATTGCGCCAACGCGGATTGTTAGTTTTATGTGAACTGAAAACGATACTTGCAATGTGTTTTTAATGTATCTTGACCGCACTTTTTTGAATCGAAATAAAAGATAAAACCGATGAACAAAAAATTTGTCAAATTACTCGGAATCTTGTGCGCATGTCCGGCACTTCTGGTGGCACAAGAAGTTGAAGATGAGACCAATATGGTGTACAATCCGAGTTTCGAACAGTATGAGAAGTGCCCGGAAGGCTATATTTACAACGACAAGTCGCACCGGCTGATTCCGCACTGGACCTACCCGTCGTACACCACGCCCGACTATTTCAATAAATGCAGCACAGGCGATGTTAAGGTGCCCGACAACTTTGCAGGCTACAGCCAGCCGCACAGTGGAAAAGGCTATATGGGCGCAATCCTGACAGGTTCTGACCGCGATTACCGTGAGTACATTCAAGGCGAACTGAAAACCCCGATGAAGTCAGGACAGGTTTACTGCGTGTCGTTCTGGTACAAACTGGCCAATGGCTCGATGTTTGCTGTCGACCAATTGAGTATATACTTCTCGCAAGAGAAGATTGAAAACGCCAACACCACCTATCTGAATTACAACGGACAATTGAACAACGAGTCGGGACTTTTCCTTGACAACACCGAAGAGTGGAAGCACTACTGCATGCTCTACACCGCTTCAGGCAATGAGATGTTCTTTACTGTCGGCAATTTCAAGAACTATGAGAACACCAACTACGTAGTCACTGGCAAGGATGTGCAGAACAAGAAAGGCAAGAAGTACGCATATTATTTCTTCGACGATTTCGAGATTCGTCCGCTAACCGACTGCGATGTGTGCGCTTGCGTGCCTAAAGGTCTTGAGACTGTGATTGTTGATTCGATTTACACCGGCGGTCTTGACCCTGTAACGGGCAAAATCCAGCGCATTGTTGACGATGGTGTCATTAGCCTGGGTATTTCGGGCGGAACACCGCCATACGATGTCAAATGGTCGAATGGCGCGACAGGGCAGAAACTTACCAATCTGCCGGCCGGCACTTATATTTATAAAGTGACAGACAAAAACAACTGCCGCAACAGTGGCAAGGTGGTTTTTGTTCAGCCGGAAATCCCTGAAGACCCGTTCACCGATGGTTTGCGCAATATTGAAGAAGGCTCGGCGCTCATTCTGAACAACATCTTCTTCGAGACTGGCAAAAGCACGCTTCTGCCGCAGTCGAACGCCGAACTCGACAAGATAGCAGCATTCTTGGCCGAAGGCACTGTAAGTCAGATAGAAATCAGCGGCCACACCGATAATGTGGGTTCCGACGAAGTGAATCAGAAACTGAGTCAGGCACGCGCTCAAGCCGTTGTCAACTATTTGGTATCGAAAGGAATAAGTCCCAATATGCTGCAGGCAAAAGGTTACGGCAAAACTCGCCCCATCGACACTAACCTGACTGAGCAGGGTAAGAGCAATAACCGCAGAGTTGAATTTTTTGTTTTAAAGAAGTAATCTAACCGACTATGAACAAGCGTTTTATATTTGCAATATTACTGTCGGCGGCTGTTGCTCTGCCGGCATTGGCACAAAAGCCCGACAAGGCTTTCGAAGACATTGTTGCCGGTGTGAAGGCTAAAGACCGTCAGCCCGATGTCGACAACAACATGAACAAGGCGCGCGCCACACTTGAGAAGATTCTGGCAAAAGACGCCAGCAACGCCATGGCCAACATGGGAATGGCCATTGTCCTGTCGTACGACGCTTACTCGCAGAAAGACTATTTCCGCGGTTGGCACTATTTTAAGAAAGCCGATGCGGGAATGTCGACATTCACGCCCGACGACAAAAAAGTGCTCGACACGTATTTCACAGCACAAAAACTTGAACGTCGCGGAAAACCAGTCGACAAGAATATGGAAATTGAGCGTAAAGCAGTGGAAGAGAAGTTGATAAAGTTTGTCCGTGAAGAGAATAATCTGCAATACGCTGAGAAATTCCTTGAAGAGTTCCCCGACTCGAAGTACTATGCCAATGTGGTTCACATCCGCAACTACATTGAGTTCCGCAAGGCTGAGAACGCCGGTTCGGTTGACGCATTCAACTATTTCCTGAACAAGTACCCCGACGCAGCACAAGTGAAAATTGCCACCGACGAGCGTAACGCACTGGCCTACAAACAAACACAGGAAGCCAATACGTTTGCGGCTTATAAGAACTTTGTCGATAATTATCCTGATGCGGTTCAATATGAAGAAGCCAAGAAGAAATTGGGCATTCTGGCGTTCGACGAAGCCGCCAAAAAGCACACTCTCGAAGCCATCGAGCAGTTTATGGAACAGTATCCGAACTCGCCCAAAATGCCCGATGCCAAGGTGATGAAGCGCCAACTGCTGTTTGAGTGGGCAAAATCGGTCAACAGCATCGAAGCATATAACAAATTCGTGTCGCAATATCCTGAAGGTGAGATGTTTGTCGATATCTTCAACCTTAAATCTGCCGCTCTGGGGCAGTCCATCGCTGCCGACCTGCCGATGGAAAACTACAAGGTAATCCGCGGGTTCGATAACAAGCAGGCACGCGACTATGGTGGCGCAATTGCAACCTACACTGACGGCTCTCTGCTGGTCATTGCAAACACGCCGTCGCTCAACGATGATATGGATGATGTGTGGATGATTAAACTCGATGCCACAGGCAAGATGATTAAGAACGACATCCTGGGCAACGATTTCGACGACCGTGTGAACACCGCCTACATTGATAAGGCAGGCGCTCTGTTTGCCGCAGGACTCACCAATGCAATCAAAAACAACGTGCCGGGCCAGTCGTGGTTTTTCAAGATGAATCCGCAAGGCAAGAATGTATGCAACGCCAAATTTGAAGGCAACGAAGTGTTGTCGATGGTTGTATACGAAGACGGTCGCTCGCTGCTTGGCGGTTATCTGCAAGCATCTGACACGGCTCTGCCGACACCGCTCATCACCAAACTCAACGCTCAGGGCCGCAAACTCTGGACGCGCACCTATGCGCCGGGCAACAAGGTTACATCGCTTGCATCGGACGGCCATGTGTGCAGCATTGCCTTCAACGGCAGTTGGGTGATGCAGATTGACGAACTTGGCTACATCAAGTGGGATGCAATGGCTGATGAAGGTACCAAACTTTCGGCTGCCGCAATCGCCAACGGAAAGACCATATACACTGGAACCAAAGGCGGGCAGGGCTGTGCCATAGCCTTCGACGGTGCCGGCAAGAAACTCTGGGAAGCCAGCTTTGCTTTGCCAGCCGACGGCAGCTTCACTCAAAGCTGCACCATGCCCGATGGCTCTGTTGTGAGCGGCGGAACATTCGGCAACGCTATGGTTCTTGTTAAGATTGACGCAAGCGGCAAGGTAGTCTTCGCCAAAACATTCGATGGCTCGAAACAGGTGGCATTCAACGGCTTGGCAGCATCTGCCGCTGACAATTCAATCTGGGTGAGCGCCACCTACGCCGATTCTGACATTGTGGTGTTCAAACTGGGACTGTAAATTTTGTTTTCACATAAAATGCGTCTTAGCGCATTAAAGGGCTGCCCTTACGAGGGTGGCCTTTTTTGTTGTTGCACAAAAAAGCATTTTCAAATTCGCCAAACATTTCTACCTTTGAAAGATTTTGAAAAAAATAACGTACACATTGTAGAAACGCGCCCTGGCACATCTTTTATCATGAGCAATTAATAAAACATTAATATTCAACAAAATAATTTTAATATGAAACGCATTTTAGTTTTATGTTTTGCCGCAATGCTTGCTGGGCAGGTGTGGGCAGATACTTCTTTTACAGTTAGTGGTTTTACATACAAGGTTACTGATGCAGAAAAACATGAAGTAACTTTTAGTCGTTACAGAGGAAGCAACAGTTATATAAAGATTCCTGCAACAGTTACATATGATGATATAACATACACTGTTACAACTATTGGCCCGGGTGCGATTTTTAGTACTGATCTGATAAAATTAACAATTGCTGAAGGTGTTACAACTATCGACAATGATGCTTGTAGTAATTGCCCAAACTTGAAAATCGTTACAATTCCCAATACAGTGACAAGTATTGGCAGCAATGCATTCTGGGTATGTTCAAGTTTGGAAACAGTGACCATTGGCAATGGCGTAACAAGTATAGGCGAACATGCATTCGGTGATTGCACCAGTCTTACTGAAATAAGTATTCCTAATGGTGTAACGAGCATTGGCGAACGTGCGTTCAGTGATTGCAAAAACTTAGAATCAATAACCATCGGTAGTTCTGTAAAAAGTATTGGTGAAGATGCATTTTATGGATGCAATAAACTTGTAAAAGCAGAATACGCAAGCATTGAAAGTTTGTGCCAAATAGTATTTGATGATTCTTATGGTGGTGGCTATTCTCATCCATTTTTACAAAGTTATATGAATAATTATCATCAAACCTTACATCTCTTTATAAATGGTTCTGAAGTTAGAACCTTGGAAATACCGAACAGTGTAACAAGTATTAATGCAAAAACTTTCTATGGTTGTAACGGATTATTATCGGTTAAAATTCCTGGAACAGTGACAAGTATCGGTTACTCTGCTTTTATGGATTGTACAAATTTGTCGGTAACCATTCCTAACTCAGTAACAAGTATTGAAAGTAGGGCGTTCTATGGTGTGAAAAACATAAATTATGCAGATTATAATGGGGTTAAGATTGATGACAACGGTTTCATTTATGCTGATGCAGCGAAAACGCAACTTATCAGATACCTTGGCACTGCCACAAACATAACTGTCCCAAATTCAGTTACAAGCATTGCCGAAGGGGCGTTTCTAAATTGCAGTGGCCTTACTTCGGTAACCATTCCAAACCCGGTTACAAGTATTGCAAAAGGCGCATTTAACGGTTGCTCATCGTTGGAATCAATATCACTACCCTTTGTAGGTGACAAACCGCATGAGCCAACTGACACTTACCAATATCCATTTGGTTACATTTTTGGTACAGAAAGTTATGATGGTGGTATGGAAACAACTCAGTCTTATTATGGCAACAGCACAAGCAGCACAACAAGTTCTAAATACTATATCCCATCATCATTAAAATCGGTAACAATAATAGGTAGCAGTCATATTCCATATGGCGCATTTGAAAATTGTGAATGCCTAACATCGGTAAACATAGGATGTTCGGTTACAAGTATTGCCAGCACTGCATTCTATTATTGTAGCAAACTAACAAACATTAATGTGGAAAACGGAAATACAAGTTACTCTTCTGAAGATGGAGTTTTGTTCAATAAAAATAAAACCACATTGGTATTGTGTCTTGCTGGCAAAACCGGCACGTACGCCATCCCAAACTCGGTTACAAACATTGGCAACTATGCGTTCGCTGGTTGCAATGGTCTGACTTCGGTAATCATCCCTAATTCGGTTACGGGCATTGGCAACTCTGCGTTCGCTGGTTGCAATGGTCTGACTTCGGTAACCATCCCTAATTCGGTCGCAAGTATTGGAGATAGGACGTTCTCTAGTTGCAGCGGTCTGACTTCAGTAACCATTCCTAATTCGGTTACAAGCATTGGCCATTATGAGTTCCTAAATTGCAGCAGTTTGACTTCGATAGCCATTCCTGTTTCTGTTACAAGCATCGATAGTTGGGCGTTCGCTGGTTGCAACGGTCTAACATCAGTAACCATTCCTAATTCGGTTACAAGCATTGGTGGTTGTGCGTTCGCTAGTTGCAGTGGTCTAACTTCGGTTACCATTCCTAATTCGGTTACAGACATTAGCAATGACGCGTTTACGTATTGCAGTAATGCCACTATTTATTGCGAAGTGGAATCAAAACCGGAAAACTGGGGGGCAAGTTGGACTAATAGAAGTGCTGACTATATAAAATGGGGGTGTAAGGTTTTGAACTTAGATGTTAATAATATAGAGCACGGCTCAGCAACTGCTGCAGGCTATGAGGTCCAAGCAACAGACGGCTCAATGTGGTACTTAAACAATGCACAAGTAACACTGACAGCCACGCCAAACGAAGGTTGCCATGTAATATGGGAAGACAACAGCACTGATAATGTTAGAACTTTCACAGCAACAGAGAGTAAAACTTATACTGCAACACTTGAAGAGCATTCAGAAGATGTTATTGCTGCCGTTGCGGCAACTTGCACTGAAACAGGATTAACAGAAGGTTTGCATTGCTCAACATGTGGTGTGGTGTTCGTTGCACAAGAAGAAGTCGCAGTGTTAGGCCACAATTACGGCGCGCCAACATACGAGTGGGGTGATGGCAACTTAACTTGTACAGCCACAAAGATTTGTGCAAATAACAATGAACACATTGTTACAGAGACAGCTAATGCAACTTCAGAGAAAACTGTGGCGGCAACTTGCGAAGCTGTGGGCACAAAAACTTTCACCGCAGAGTTTGCGGATGAAGATTTTGCAACACAGCAGACAACTGAAGAGATTGCCGCCACCGGCCACAAAGAAGTAGTTGATGCCGCTGTGGCGGCAACCTGCACCGCAGCAGGCAAAACCGAAGGCAAGCACTGTGAAGTTTGCAATGCGGTTTTGGTGGCACAAGCAGAAATACCTGCTTTAGGGCACGATTTCAAAACCTACACATTTGACAACAACGCCACCACCGAAGCTGATGGCACCGAGACGGCACTGTGTGAGCACGGCTGCGGCACAACCGACACCCGCACGGCTGCCGGCACCAAGATTGCCACAACACCCGAAAAAGGCACCGCCGTTGCCGAATCGACCGCCAACGCCGTCTGCATCTACACCAGCAACAATACAATTGTGGTTGAGAACGCCACCACAGAAATCCGCGTTTACGATGCAATGGGCAGAATGATTTGTAGGGACGCGATTAATCGCGTCCGTGCAGAAATCCCCGTCAACACCACCGGTCTTTACATTGTAAGGGTAGGGAACGTGGCAAAACGGGTGATGATTAATGAATGATATTATGTAGAGACGGTGCATGCACCGTCTCTACAAAAAATGAATAAAAAATAGCTTGGGGTGAAGAAATATTCACCACTTTATTTTATAACCGCCACCGAACACAGCACAATACGTAATCTACGCATACCCCTGTGCAAACGTTAACTCATAATAGTGGGGCGGTTTTGCAACTGACGATTATCAGTTTTTAAAAATTGGTTTTCTGTAACCGCTTTAGCAAATAAATACGTAACTTTGCGAAACTTTTCTGGGAAAAGTGTGTAATACTTTTAAGGTGAAAACGAAATTCTTTTAAGTGTTAGAAACGAGATTCAACGAAATAATTGTAATTCTATAAAAAATTAAGCAATGGGATATTTGGAGTTTGACAAAACAGAACTTGTAAATCTTGAGAATTCCTTGACAAAAGAG
>JAEEGJ010015782.1_pt1 | contig 17519 bp, 20 predicted proteins | sample 8958761 | NCBI WGS metagenome assembly JAEEGJ01 (sample SAMN16246546, study PRJNA631951) | gut metagenome | biome: gut microbiome; feature: rumen; material: RS-attached | host: Bos | place: Iran: Karaj | collected 2018-10 | reverse complement strand
CAGGTCCGAGCGCAACTTCAATGCTTCTGCAAGTTTCATATTCGTTCCTCCTTGGTTGTGGGTGCAAGTGGTTGGTGTTGCAAAGATAATGGATTACTGCGGAATCTCATAATCCGATTTAGGGACAACCAGAGGGACGGTTTTATTCATGGTTCTATAGTACTCGTCCGGTCTGGTTTCGTAGGAGTATGTATCAACCATCACGACAGTTCCTCGGAAATACTGTCCGTCATAGAAAGGCTCAAATGCCTTGGAGGTGCGAAGCGCAATCACAAATGGAGAGGTGGCATTTCGCATGTTTACTAACAAAGCGAAATGCGAGTCGATAGTCTGTATAACGCGGTAGTCCGAAATGTATGTAGCTTTCCCTAGAGAGAAACGGTTGGAATTAACAGAGTATTGCATAGGACCGCATCCGCAAAGGATGGCGGCGATTATCGTCAGTATAAGAAGTCTCGTCTTCATCAGCATAGTCGATTTGGTCACAGACAAATATACAAAGAATCAATCAAATGTAGTAAAACATCATTTGTGCTTCGCTTTAATCTCGGCAAGAAGCACTGCCTCCTTTGCCTTCCGCTCCCGCTGCTCCTGGCGGTATGCCTCCCGTGCCTTACGTCTCTCTTCTTGGGCGGAGCGAAAAAACTCTCCATTGTGCTTGATTTCAGCAGTCACAGACGCCACAGTCTCCTCCAATCGATCCTTCTTTAATTCACATTCCCAGACAACAATGACTGCCCAACCTTTGGCCTCCAGTTGCCTCCAGGTCTCCTGGTCACGTTCTTGATTACGGGCGATTTTTGCTGTCCAGAACTCGGTGTTGGTCTTGGGAACCGTGTAGTTCTTACAACCCTTGTGGCCGTGCCAAAAACAGCCATGAACGAATATTACCGTCTTGTACTTGGAGAGGACGATGTCCGGGCTCCCCGGTAACCGCCGAACATTTACACTATACCTGAATCCTTGACGCCATAATGCGTGACGCAGCATTAACTCCGGCTTCGTCGAAGCGGAGAGGATGGCCACCATGTTGCGATGGCGCTGGTCTGGAGTTAGTACGTCGGGCATAGTATTATTCCTCACTCCTAAGGTACAAACAATCTCTTAACAATCCTAATTTAGTGCCTCCTTGTATCAAATGAAGGCGCAATAACTATACTATATTTGCTAAATATAGTCCTAATATAGTACTAAAACTTATTAAATATTTGGAAAATATAAAATCAATTTATATATTTGCCACATAACCAATCATATACAATACCATGGCAGACTCCGCGAAGAGAGCGCGTTTTAAGAAAGTGGCATCCGCTCGTGTCACGAAGGTGATTAATTATCTGAATCTGCTTCAGAATTGTTCCAATCGCAATAATTATGAGTATGATCAGGATGATGTTGAATTCATGTTTACCGAGATTCAGAAAGCATTCAAAGAATCAAAGAATGCATACCTCAATGAATTGAGTAAACAAAATGGGAAGAACGGGTTTTCCTTTAAAAAATAGGCAATGAATCCTTATGAAGATGCAGAAAAGGGCTGTAGATGGTCCTTTCAGTGTTGGAACAAGTCCATGACTTATTTTGGACCAAACGACGCTATTATTCAGAGCTTCAATAAAGACTTCTATGAGTCCCTTGTCCGGGAATCTATTCAGAATTCACTCGATGCTGTTCTCGAAAAGGGGAAGCCAGTAAAAATTTCCTATTCATTTGATAAAGTAAACATAGATGACTTTCCAGAACTCTTCAGATTGAAAGAGCATATACAGGGCTGCTTGGACACGCATTCGGATACGAATAGAGCGAAGGAACTCTATGAGCCGATGCTGAGATACCTGCCAACTGCAATCCATTCCTCGCTGGACCTGATTACTGTCTCGGACAGTAATACTACCGGTATGCAATATGATCCGGATGATCCCAAAAATGCGTTCTCGGCCTTCACAAAATCTGTAGGTCTCAGCCAAAAAAACACGACAGATTCAGGTGGCTCATACGGATTCGGAAAAGCGGCATACTTTCAAATGTCTCCTTTGAGAGCTATCCTTGTATCCACAAGAACGCCAGATGGTCATTGCTATTTTGAGGGTGTCACTAGATTGTGTACACATAAAGTGCGCGGGGTTGAATATGTCGACATGGGTTACTACGACAGCAAGGAAGGAATCCCTGCAGAAGACAACGAGATACCGGATAAATTTAAGAGAGATACTGCAGGAACAACAATATCGCTGGTTGGCAAATATGCAGATTCTGGCAACCGGGCGAATATGGAAAATGAACTGCTGAAATCCGTCCTGCGGAATTTCTGGCTGGCCATATATGAGGAAAAACTTGTTGTAACAATAGGCCGTTCCTACGTGATTACCAAGCAGGAACTCTCACGCCTTATTACCAGCACATTCACGTTGAATGCAAAAGACAAGAACAACCCGCGTCCCTATTTCGAGGCATATACACATGCCGAAGATAACCTTCATTTGAGGTTTGCTGGTGTAACCCCGCACTTGGGGGAAGTGTTTCTTTATGTTTGTATCAATCCTCATGTTAAGAGAGACAGAATTGCTTATATGAGGAATTTGATGATGCTTGTAGAAACCAAGAGTATGAGTTCAAGTTATGGGCTCAACGCCTTGTTCTTATGCCTTAATAAAAAAGGAAACGAAATCCTTTCAAGCATTGAAGACGCGTCCCATACTTCATGGAGTACCAAAGGTAAAACCGGGGATGCTGCTAAACTCGCGTCAGAGACCTTAACCGAGATCGACTCATTTGTTCAAGAAAAGATTGGAGAGGCTTTCAACAATGGCGGAGATATCGAAGTCATTGACATCGGGATTGGCTTTTCTGAAGAGGATATAGAGAATCTTCTGGCGGACAAAAGTGAAATCAATAATCCATTTGGTTCGACTCGTACCGGTCGCATTGTGGAAGAAGGAGGAGACCTGACAACGGTCCATACTGAGACAACGCCGAAACCAAAGATTCAGGAGCCCAAAGGAAACATAGGCAAAGTAGTCAAGGGACAAAAAAGCTCTGGCTCTGTTGCCGTAAAGAAAACCATAGGAACGGGACATACTGCACACAGAAGTAAGGTGAAGGGAGGGACTGGTACCGGTGGGCGCATCCAAACAGTAGATACTCCTGATGTGACAGGAACAGGACAGAAGTTTGTGCTCTACACACCTGTATCTTATCATGCGCCAGCATACAAAAAAGACGGTGAGTGGTTCCATGATTTGATCATACATAATGAGGAAGCTGTGGATGATGTGTTTATCGAGGTGAAGATTGGCACCGAAGAGGGTGAAGACAGCGTCCAGATCTCATCCTGTTCTCCTATTGGCAAAGTGTCTGGAGAAAAGGGGATTATCAAGTTTACTCATCTTGATGCAGGAAAGGTTACACTGACCATTCAGTTTGCTGATAAACAGAGACATTCCATAAAGTTGAGATAATATGAAATTCGACAGTAGAATTACATTCCCACATCCAGTCTTGGGAATCCGGAATGACATCTTAGGAGAGCCCGACTTCGATTATGAGATCTCCGAAGATGAGAATAACCATATTTTGGACATCAAGATGGATCTGCATAATCCGTCTATAAAGTATTATATTGATGTCAAGAGACAGGCGAAATATGTATGCGAAGTGGATTGTTACAGAACCTATTATAGGGTCTGCGAAGATTCTATCAAGCCAAGTTTCCATATCAACATTCCCAAAAAGGAGGTTAGCGGGGAAGTCAATGTCCAGCTGACAGTAACAGCCGTCGGAAAAATCGACGGATACACTAATTCATTGGCCAATGCTGACTATTCCGGTTACGAATTCAATCTTGAGAAAGGAGATATACTTGCATATATTGGCGGTCTGAATATCCAGACGGACATAATGGCTGACGAGTATAAGGCCGTTGGCAGTTTTGTCCATTTCAAAGGCGATTCAGTAACAGACATTTCGTACAATCTCTCCGGGCAGGATATCGAGATTATTATGCCCCGGGAAATGTTTGACCAATATGTCAATCATCTTAAAGGAAACCGGTTCCGCCCTGTCATTATATCCTCGATAGTTAAGGAAGCCATTGTATATGCCCTAACTCAATACAAAACGTATAGAAGTTCGCGATGGGCAAGAATCCTCAAATCAGCAGAAGTTCTGAAAGATTACAACTTTGAAGAGGATGAGATAGATGTGCTGAAGGCAATCGGGATGTCAAATGATTTGTTGAAAAATCCACACGGGCAGCTGTTTGACACCCTTGAAGAAATCATTACTGAAACCCCCGATAATTCGCAGTAAGATGGAAAGACAGTGCATATTTACAAATAAGTATATCGGCATTCTGCGAGAGAATGTTGAGAACGGTATTATTGACGGTTACCGAGAGGAAGAGTTCCCTTACGATGAGAGTCAGCTGCTGGTTCTGCCTAAAAGGAATAAGCCAGAAAGACTGTTGGACTCAATGCTTGCTGCGGAGACCGAGTTTGACCGGGCTGTCACTTTGTTCTCTGCATATGATGACTTGACCCCGCTTGAGGCTTCTTATGCTCCGTTTTGGGATTACCTCGCACATGTAGATCTATATCCATTCGTAAAAAAGCGCTGGCCAAAAGCCTTCGATGAAGGGGCAAATAGCCGCCAGTATATTCTGGACCACTGGTTTGTTGAAACACGTGGACTTATGCGTCACAGCTTATCGAATTTATGGTGGACTGTCGCAATGACGCGAGGCGATGGTGATGATATGACGCTGACTGAGTTCATTTTTGATAAACGAGAAGACCTCCGATTGGCTTTAGGTATTTCTACGTTGTATCGACACAAGCCTTTTAATCGTGGTATTCTTCAATTTATGAAGGATAACCCGGATGTCTTTTCAGAACACAGTGCAGCAAAAGAACGTTTCATTATTCAATACTTCAACAGGTTGGGTGCAATTAAACAGCTAGCTTATATGCCGGAGTCATTTTTCAAAGATACACTAACGGAGTTAAAGCCAAGAATAATGGAAATCACCAGTCGAGAGGACCTGTTTTAAACAGCTTTTTGTTCCGGAGGCCAGATGCTCCCGGAATTCTTCTCTATTTTTAATTCTGAGGTGTGAGGGAAATTTAGTAACTTTGACAACTTAAACTTGTTGCGCGATGCTTAAAAGTAAAAAGTATCCATATCTGAATTGCATTGATTCACAGGCCCTGTTTGCCCAATGTGAGAAGAAGGGGCAGAAAGACAGCCTTTCTGTCCTTACTCAGTACTTGCATAACCGCAAGTACATGAACGATGCTGGCAAAGAAGAGGCCTTTGCTTTCATAGCCGAGGAAATACTTGACAAACCGGAAGGTAATGATACTGTTCTGAAAGACGAGCCCCTTGAGCTCTTTTTCAAGGAGTTCTTTGATGTCCCTTTCCCGGAGCCAGAGAAGCCTAAGTTCACGTTTATTGACCTTTTTGCCGGAATGGGTGGTTTTCGTTTGGCCATGCAGGCTCAGGGCGGCAAGTGCATCTTCTCATCTGAATGGAATCAGTATGCACAGAAGACTTATATGGCCAACTTTGGAGACATGCCATTCGGAGACATCACCAAAGAAGAAACTAAATCTTATATTCCTGAGCATTTCGATGTATTATGCGCTGGATTCCCTTGCCAGCCCTTCTCTATTGCTGGGGTCTCGAAGAAAAATAGCCTCGGCCGTGAAACCGGTTTCAAGGATAAGACCCAGGGAACGCTATTCTTTGATGTGGCCGATATAATTAGCCGTCACCGGCCCAAGGCTTTTTATCTGGAGAACGTGAAGAATCTCGTCTCCCATGATAAAGGGCGCACTTTCAAGGTTATTACAGAAACATTGGAAGAACTTGACTATAGCATACATTACGAAGTCCTCGACGGTAAGTCATTTGTGCCTCAGCATCGTGAGAGAATAATGATTGTCGGTTATGACCGGAAGGTGTACGGAGGTAATGAGAAGTTTGAGTTCCCCAAATTGGGCGAACCTATCAACTGCATTGGAGACATTCTTGAGAAGGATGTTCCCGCCAAATACACGTTGTCGGACAAACTCTGGGGTTATCTTCAGAATTATGCCCAAAAACATAAAGAAAAAGGGAACGGGTTTGGCTTTGGCCTTGTGGATCTTAATGGAATCACGAGAACTCTTAGTGCCCGCTATTATAAGGACGGCTCAGAAATCTTAATTCCGCAAGGAGAAGGTGTAAACCCCCGTCGGCTAACTCCTCGCGAGTGTGCTCGCCTGATGGGCTATCCGGATGAATATATTATTAACGCTGTTTCTGAAGTTCAGGCTTACCGTCAGTGTGGCAACTCTGTGATTGTGCCTTTGATCACAGCAGTTGCGGAACAGCTTGTTAAAACAATGAAAAAGAAAGTATGACAGAGTTTTTCAGCATGGCGGTGTCAGACGTCTATCGCTCAAGGAAGGCGTTTTGCAGGTTTATTACCGCTAATGATGCAAATCTGACTTCTCACCAAGCGGGCTTTTACGTTCCGAAAGAAGCTGCTTCTTTGTTATTTGATGAACTTGGGGTCAGAGGTAGCAATAAAGAACGATTTGTACGTATTCGCTGGCAAGACGATTTTACAACAGATAGTCGGTTTATTTATTATGGGACAGGAACAAGGAACGAGTATCGTATAACTCGTTTTGGACAGAATTTCCCATTCTTAGCAGCAGAATATGTCGGTAGCCTGTTAGTAATCTGTCGAATGGATGTGGATTTCTATACGGCATACGTTCTGGAACGAGATGAAGATATCGATGAATTTTTTTCTACGTTCAATCTTGTACAGCAGAAGACCAACCATTTAATTGACCCAAATGTGTCGGAATCTCCAGACGCCAAGATATCTCGTTTGATATCAGATGTTGTTCGAGAATTGGATGATTTCCCTCAGACGGAGGATATGTCGAGATACGCCCGCAATGTTTTCAACGAGGCGTTTGACATTACTCCAAGGTCTATTTTAGCTAATCCGGATGATGTGCTCCTGAAATGGACAGATACCGAATACTCTTTGTTCACTTGCATTGAGGAGAAAGTTTACCAATCACGATACTCGACTCCTTTCGAGAACTGCGCATCATTGATAAGCTTCTCGAATCAAGTATTGAACCGCAGGAAATCAAGAGCAGGAAAATCATTGGAGCATCATCTTTCCAGTATTTTCAAAACAGCTCAATTACGATTTGATGAACAGGCTATTACAGAGTCCACAAAAAAGCCGGATTTCCTATTCCCTGGAGCAAAAGAGTATCAAAGCGACACTTTCCCTGCTGAAGATCTGACTTTCTTAGGGGCGAAAACGACATGCAAGGACCGTTGGCGGCAGGTATTGGATGAAGCAAAAAAGATTGATGTAAAGTATCTGTTTACCCTACAACCCAGCATCGCGGTACCGCAACTTGAACAGATGAAAGCGGCCAAGGTCGTGCTTGTTATTCCTGAAGCGAACAGGACCTCATTCGATGTGAGATACAGAGATGGTCTTTTCTCTTTGAAACAGTTCATGTATATGGTCAAAGAAAAGCAAGATCGTCATTTCTCAGCAATTATTATCTAACAGAAACGGCCTCCCCAAAGGGGGGCCCTTTTAATAATTCTCCGTCATTACATAGGCACTGAATCAGATCATCTGAACAGCCGATCACCTCATCTATCTATACAACAGCCGGGGGTCAACCTGTCGTACACTATAAACCGTTTTATCCTTGCCGCCCATCCATCGGGCCATAGTGTGAACAGGGTGCCTGCATGGCAGCACCAGCACACAGGTTTCTCCGTGCACTGAGACATATACGGAAGCGCCGGAGGCGGTTCCGGTCTTGGCGCAGGGTGTCGCGGAGGGTCTGGCTGCGGAGCTGCCAGCCGGAGACGGTCCGGGCGCCTTCCCAGCCGCAGGCGCATTTGCCTTCCAGGTCCACCCGGCCGCTGAGCGGGGAGCCGTTGTAGCGGTAGGGGAGAAGGGTCCTCCCGCATGCCGGGCAGGTGAATTGGAAGAGTTCGGGGTGCTCCAGGGTGCAGCGGACGAAGGTGCCCAGCGGGACGGGGTCTGGGGCCATTTCGGTGATCCAGCCGCAGCGGTAGGTCATCTCCAGGTGGAGGGGATCACTGGGGCTACAAATCAAAAAAGCCTCCCCGAGGGGAGGCTGGGAAGTGTAGTAGTCAGCACGTAGGGAGTAAGATGTGAAGGAAACAAGTCCAAAAGTACGATGTGCGCTTATGCCGCATGCTGGGCGTTACAATACTCATACAAAGATGAATGCTCAAGCCCCTTCAAGCCCGTTTAATCCCTAGGATTAACGCAAGTTCGGCTTAACCTCCAGCCGAAGAGGTCATGCTCGCCCTACTACAATTCCCTATATCAGTTCGTTCGTCCAGTTGGCTTCCTGGAGCTTCAGGTCCAGCTCGCGGTACTGTTTGGACATCGCGTCGATCTGCTTATGCAGCTCTTCCGCATTGACGGCTCGGACATAGCGAACCTCATTGCGGGAGTAGCGATCGGCACGGATGACGGCATTGGAGTAAGCCGAGCGGTAGATCTGAAGCTTCGTGGACAGGACATCCCTGGCTGCAATCCATTCCGTCAAGGTTTTTTCGCCGACATAAGTCTTGCAGTTGGTGTTATTGATCCGGACAATCAAATTCTCCAGTTGAGGCAATAGCCCGTTCAGTTCTGCGAACAGCTTCTCCGGCTTCTCCGCAGGCTGGTCGCCTTCCTGCACCTTCACATTACTGTTCAGGGCCTCTTTGAGTTGTGCAATGCGCTTCTGCAGATCCGAGCGCAACTTTAATGCTTCAGCAAGTTTCATGGTCTTTATCATTTAGTTTTTTAGCAGCGCGCTGCAAATCCACATCATGGCCATTTGCCCGTGGGGGTCACCGTTGGCGCGGGGGCGGGCCATGTAGTACTCGCGGGTTTTTCCCCAGTTGGTGCCGATGCAGACCTCCGCAATATTGGCATGTTCATCCAATAAACCGCACAGGGGAGCCCACGCCCTGCGGGCGGCATCGCCGTATGTGGCCTCGTCCAGCCAGCCCTGACGCACGCCTTCGATGAAGGCATAAGCGAACATGGCGGAGCAGGAAGATTCTTCCCAGAACTCCAGATCATCGATGACCTGCCCCCACATGCCGTTTTCGTGCTGATGTTCCAGGAGGGTTGCCATCATTTTCAGATAGGCTTCCATCAGGGCAGGACGGTACTCATTTTCTTTGGGAAGATATTTCAGGAGCATGGGCAGGCCTGCCGCCATCCAGCCGTTTCCGCGTCCCCAGAAGAAGGGCCCCTCGGCGGCATGGTAGAAGAGGCCATTGTCCCGCTGGAGGGAGTCCATGTACATTTTCATCTCACGGGCGGCCCGGTCGATATATTTGCGGTCGCGCGTGGCGCGATAAGCCTGGGCCTGGAGGACGGTGATCATGTACATATCATCAATCCAGAGGCGGGTCTGGGGGGAATAGCCGTCTGCGAGGAATTCCCGCTGACGCTCGATGGGGAAGTTGCCATTGCCACCCACCCGTTCGCCGGGGTTCCCGGTCGGGTCTTCCCACTGATGGTCCGCATAGCGAAGGCCCATCTCCAAGGCCCGCTTGTCACCATTCATCAGATAGATTTCCAGGGGAATGGCGCCGAAGATGGAGAAGTCCACGTGGTTGTCGCGATTGCACTTTGACTTTTTCTCTCCGAAGAAGGGCTCGAAAAAGTCGATCAACCGGTTTTCCAGCTCCTTGTTGTGGGTTTTGTGAGCGAACTCGATGGCGTTCACCCAGAGGCTTATCACGGCATAATTCATTTCGTTGCCACCGCCATAGGTATAGGGCGCCTGATACCCCGGAAGGTCTTTTCCATAGTTCAGGGGGTTGGAGGCGAGTAGTTGCTCGGCAACGCGATTGCCGATGGTTTCTATGCTGATGTCTTTGGGTAAGTCTTTAAAGTTCTTGAGGGCGATTCGAGGTCCGCAGGATGCGCAGAACAACGCCAAAGTCAGGATGATGATCTTAAATTTCATGGCTACTAGGTATAGGACAAAAGTAGTGAATTGTATCCGATTTTGCATAAACAATTTGGGAAAAAACACATATCTTTGGGTACTGATGGCCAAGAGTCTGCATATCACCGAGGATTTGTTGAACGGACGCAAGCGTGCGCGTGCGTTCCGGGTGTGGCTGGGGGTGCTGTGGGCGTGGCCGCTGGTGGTCCTGCTGCTGACTTTCCATTGGCGGGAGCCGGCGGTGGTTTTGCGTTTGCTGTGCAAGAGTACCTGGGTGCTGTGCGCCGGGGTGTGCCAGAGCTGGGTTTTGCTGTTGGCGTTCCGGCGCGAGAGGTGCTGGCCGAAGTGGTTCGTGCCGGTGCTGGGCGGGCTGACGGCGGTGTCGTTGCTGCTCTTGCCTTTCGGGTTCGCGAAGTGGGAGTGGAATGCTTCCCGCGGGGTTTATGCGGTGTCGAGGTACTGGCGGTATGGGATTGGGCTGATGAAGTCGTTCTTGGTTCATCTGGTGCCGGTCGTGCCGGCTTGCTATGTATATTTCGGGCCTGGGCTGGGGGGAAATGCCGGTGCTGGGGTTGGTTCTTTTTCCGGGGCCGGGCTTGGTTCCGGGTCCGGGTTGTGGGGGAAGCGGAGCTGGCTGGATGATGTGTGGAACGGGGGGCAGATCAGCGATGAGTTCTACGGGCGCCACGGGGAGTTCGATCTGAATGACGAGTCCCGGCGGGTGTCGGAGGATATGGAGCAGTTTCATCGGAATCATCCGGATGCGGATCTGTCGGATCATTTCTTCTGGGAGGATGTGCTGGATGCGGAGACGGATGGGTATTTGGAGGAGTAGTTTGTAAGAATTCATTATCTTTGTGGCATATGAATACTTTTCTGCTTTATTGGAACCCGTATTTCTCCAGCTACAAGGTGGAGAATTTCCTGGAGGATTTCGATTTCGAGGAGGAGCGCGATCTGTTGACCGAGGATGATTGGGGCTTGCCCGTCGATTTCAACTGGAGTATCGTGCAGCATGATCAGGCGCACGACGGGGATCGTTTCTTCTTGGTACGCGTCGGGCTCGAGAAGCCGACGGGGATGATTGCGGCGGGGTATATTGTGTCCGAGCCATATGAGGATGATGATTGGAGCGGCCAGGGGCGGAAGCAGTTCTATGTGGATCTGGAGTTCGAGGAGATCATCAAGCCGGATTCGGATAAGATCCTGGCGACGGATATGCTGTCCGCGATGATTCCGGAGGTCAATTGGGAGAATGGCAGAGGGGGTTGGCTGGTCCCGGAGGCGGTCGCGGAGAAGATCGAAGCCCTCTGGGCGCGGCACCTCGAATCGATCTGGTAGCCTCCCGGCACCGCCGCCGTCTGGCGGCAAAGTCGCGAGCCAAGCAGTAATTGATTGACTATAAAACACTTGCTTGGAACGGAGAAACGGGTACTGTCTCTAAATTGCCCCCGCGGGGTGTGATTCGGCCTCTGGCGCACCCCAGCGGGGGTGAAATTGGTAGCTGGGGTGCGAATCGGGCTCTGGCGCACCCCGGGCCGGGAGTGGGTGTCAGGAGGGTAGGGTGGGCGATGGCCTTTCCGCCCAAGAGCGGCGGGCCCCGCTTGCCCGGAATTGATCCCGTTCCAAAAACAGGTGTCCACAAAAACGCCTTTGTACGCGATATTTGTGGCTACCTGTCGGACTTTTGGTTGATTATCAGGCTTTTGAAGGTATAGGTGTCCAGTTTTTTTGCTCCAGATAGCGATTTTTTGGACACCTGTCTGACAGAGGGGTCAACTTCATACCGTCGGAGTATTTATAAAAAGAAAAAGCCCCGCTTATGCTACATAAACCGCCAAAGTGGAACTAAGGCCTTCGCATAGGAGTAGGACTTTCTGATGCAAAGGTAGTGTTTTTTCTGGTTTCTGCAAGGGTTGCAGGTTTTAGGGTTCGGGGGGCGGGGGGTGTATCTTTGCTGCTGTAAACCTTAAAACACTACAGAGCCATGAACATTTACAACGTTATTATCCTGGACGAGAGCGGGAGCATGTCGTCCATTTACAGAGAGACGCTTTCCAGCATGAACGAGGTGCTGGGCGGAATCCGGAAGGAGCAGGAGGCGTATCCGGAGCAGAAGAATTTCGTGAGCATCGTGACCTTCGAGGGCGAGGGGATCCGGGGGATCAAGACGCGCCGGGACCGCGTGCCCATCGAGAGCATCAAGAATTTCACGGAGGAGGATTACCGGCCGGGCGGGTGCACGCCGCTCTACGATGCGATGGGGAAGACGCTGAACGAGCTGGAGGGCCTGGTGCACGCGGATGACCGGGTGATGGTCACCGTGATCACGGACGGGTATGAGAATTCTTCCGAGGAGTATTCCGGCAAGACCATCAAGTCGCTGGTGGACCGCCTGCGCCGGAAGGGCTGGACGCTCTCCTACATCGGCGCCAATCAGGACGCCGTGGAGGTGGCGCGCGAGCTGCACATCAGCAATGCGCTGAATTTCGGGGCCACGGAAGAGGGCGTGGCGATCATGAGCGTCAAGCTGAAGAAGGCCCGGTCCCTGGCGAGTGCGATGTACTGCATGCAGGCAAAGGCGGGCGTGAACGAGGAGCTGTACGACCTCTTCGATGAGGATATCTCGTAGGGGTCAGTGCTCCCAGATCACGAGGTCGCGGTTGATGGCGATGCTGCGCGGCTGGCCGTGCTGGCCGTCGATGTAGTAGGAGCGCGCGATGCGGTCGCCGACGATGTCGCGGAAGGCTTTTTTGATACGGGAGACGGCGATGTTCAACTCGTTGCCGAATGGGTCCAGCAGGTTATCGATGCTCCGCTCGATGGCCTGCTGGTCTTCGCGTCCGGTGATGCCCAGGTAGTAGCGCAGGACTTCTTCTTTGTAGGAGATGGCTTCTTTCAGGGGGATGCCCTCCGGGTGGCGTAAGTAGAAGAAGTACAGCGCTTTGGAGCGGTCGTCCATCTTGACTTCCGTGCCGCCGTTCCAGTCGGTCAGGGTGATTTTGCCGGCGGGGGTGATGCTCAGGCGGCTGAGATGGATCCGGTAGCCGAGGATGATCTCGAGGTCGTCGATGGTGATGCCGTATTCTCGTTCAATCTGCTCCCAGGCGTTGAGGATCCGCTGGGTGCGTTCGTTGAGGGGCTCGTCGCGTTCGGGCGCCTGACGGATAATGGAGCTTTCTCTGACGACGGCGGATTTTTGCCGCATCCTGTTGCTGGAGGCCTCGCAGCTTTCTTCGATGTCGAAGTCTAAGTCGCAATACATCTCCGACATCTGTTCCTTCACTTTCCGGATGATGGAGGAGCCGAAGATGGATTCCGTGGCTACGCGGGGCGTATCGAGGAAGTCGATGAATGCGTCGAGACCCTTTACCGCATCCTCGTCCGGGATGGGGTGGAACCAGGTTTTGCGGTCCTTTTTGTAGAGGTATCCTTCCTGCTCGCCGAGGCCGGCGAGCGTCCGGATGTGCTGGAGCATGTCCTCGGCAGAGCTCCGGTCCCCGCTGCCGGGGAAGAGATAGGCCATCAGGGCCGGATCGAGGGCGTTCGCCAGGTCCGGGAGGTACAGGAGCTTGTAGCCGGCGTATTCGAATCTGTCTCGTATCTCCTCTACGATTTCCTCGGGCAGGGGGGCGCCGAGGTACAGCACCGTCCGGCCCCGCAGGAACGGAACCCGCCGCCTGATATGTTGATCTTTCTGCATAACACGCATCGTCAATACGCAAATTTAATGATTATTTATGTTAGCGGAAAATTGTAAATTTGTGATTGTAAAATTATTTGCAGGATGGAGTCTGATTCTGTTGTTTTCAGGATGAGAAGCTGGATGTGGCTTCTGTTGGTGTTCTTCGGGATGCTGGGGATGTTGTTTCCGTATGGCTTCCTGGAAATGTTGTTCAGCCGGGCGACCAATCTTTGGGTAGCGGGGGTGATTTCCGTGGTCGGGAGCGCGGCGATGTGCGGCTTGTATGCCTTGGTGTGCCGGTGGGTGGAGCGGCGGCCGGTGAGTGAATTGAGCCTGCGGCGGCTTGTGCCGGATACGTCGAAGGGTTGGCTTGCCGGGGGCGGGGCGATGGCGCTGTCGGTGCTGGGGCTCTGGCTGGTCGGGGTGTATGCGGTGACGTCCGCCTCGCCGGACTGGTGGGGCATCGTGCGGGACTTGTTGTTGTTCTTGTTTGCGGCTGTGGCGGAGGAGCTGGTCTGCCGGGCGATCCTGCTGCGCACCCTCGAGGAGCGTTGGGGTACGGTCGTGGCCCTGGTGGTGTCCTGCCTGTTTTTCGGCTTTATGCATCTGGGGAATGACGGCGCGACGGTGTGGAGCTGCCTCGCCCTTGCGCTGTCGGCGGTGGAGGCGGCGTGTGTCGTGTATTCACGCAATCTCTGGATGCCGATCGGGGCGCACTGGGCCTGGAATTTCGTGCAGGGCAATGTGCTCGGCGTTCCGGTGTCCGGGATTGATATGGGGCATTCGGTGGTGCAGGCTTCGCTATCCGGCCCGGAGTGGCTGACGGGCGGGGCGTTCGGGGCCGAGGCGTCGGTGGTGACCGTCGTGATCACGGCGGGGGTGTCCGCCTGGCTGCTCTGGCTGGCGTATAAGAAAGGGAATTTCCGCCCCTTCCGCTGTCCCTGGCGGTGGGTGAGGAGGAAATTAGAAGTGTAATTTATTTTTTTTTTGATATGTCTATTCGTTCGTTGTTTTTGGTGGCGTTGCTGTGCGTAGCGTGTACGGCGCGGCAGCCGAAGTCGCCTCAGTATGAGATGTCTTACAGCGTGGGGGTGGATCCGCAGGGGAGTTATCTGCTGGTGGATCTGGATCTTAGCGTGAGCACGGCGCCGAAGGGCGGGGTGGTGACGCTGAATCTGCCGCGCTGGACGCCGGGTTATTATGAGATGATGGATTATGCGAAGCATCTCTGCGATTTCGCGGTGGTGGATGCCGCCGGGGAGCCGGTGACCTGGAGCAAGGAGGGGCTGAATCATTGGGAGGTGAGCGTGCCGGCGGACGGGCGCTTGCGCGCGTCGTGGCGGGTGCTGGCGACGCAGCGCAGCGTGGCGTCGAGTTTCATGACGGAGGATATGGCATTCATCGCGCCTGCGGGGGTATTCATGCACCTGGACGGCGATCTGGGGCATCCGGTGACGGTTTCATTCACGCTGCCGGAGGGCTGGACGAAGATTTCGAGCGGGCTGCTGCCGACCGAGGAGGGAGGCAAGCGTTTCGTGGCGCCGGATTTCGATACGCTCTACGATTCGCCTTTCCTGCTGGGGAATCATTATACGTCCACGTTCCAGCATGCGGGGCGGCGGTATGATTTCGCGCTGGCGACGCCGAACGGGATCAAGGAGGGTACTTTCGAGGAGGATTTCCTGCGGATCGCGGATGCGGCGGCGGAGCTGATGGGGGATGTGCCGTATGAGAATTATTGCCTGATCAATCTGGGACCGGGCGGCGGCGGATTGGAGCATCTGAATTCGCAGGCCTGTTTCTCGGGGGCGACCTATAACTTTGCTACGCATCGCAGTAAGGTGAGTTTCATGGCGTTCACAGCGCACGAGTATTTCCATCTGTATAATGTGAAGTGCATCCGGCCGGCGGAGCTTTGGCCGATCGATTATGAGCGGGAGGCGTTCATTCCGACGCTGTGGATAAGCGAGGGGTTTACCTGTTATTATGAGTTCCGGCTGCTGGGGCTGTCGGGGCTGGCGGAGCCCGAAGAGATGCTGGAGGAGCTGAGCGGGTATTTCCGGCGGTATGCGCCGAATGAGGGGCAGCGGCATATGAGTCTGCGGGAGTGCAGCTATGATATCTGGCTGAATTTCATGAATCGGGACCGGAACGGCCAGGATGTGCGGGTGGATTATTATGAGAAGGGGCCCGTGGTGGGCCTGCTGATGGATATCGCGATCCGCCGGGCGAGCGGGATGGAACGGTCGCTGGATGATGTGATGCGGGGGCTGTATTATCGGTATTACAAGGAGCAGTCGCGCGGGTTCACGGAGGAGGAGTTCTGGGCAGAGGTGGATCGGGCCGCGGGGCGGCCGATGCCGGAGTTGCGCGTGCTCGTGGATACGCGGGATGATATTGATTATGAGAGTTTTCTGTCGGATGCGGGTTTGTATGTGGACCGGTCCGATTGGTCGATCCGCCGGGTGGATGAGCCGACGGCGGAGCAGGCCGTTTATTTGCGGGCGCTTAATTTGTTGTAATTATGTTTGACGTGACGCTTCTGTCGGATGTGACGGAGAACGGGGTCCGCCGGGCTTCGTTTGCGACTTGCGGAGTGGTGTGTTCGGTGCAGATCGATGTGGAGTTGGAGGGGGATGTGATCCGCCGGGTGCAGTATACGCAAGGTTGCCACGGGAATACGCAGGGGGTGGGTGCGCTGTGTGTGGGGATGCGCAAGGATGAGGTGATCGCGCGGCTCGCGGGGATCGATTGCCACGGGCGCGGCACCAGCTGCCCCGACCAGCTCGCCCGCGCCCTCCAGATGCTTTAGCCCCAGCGCCTCGCAATACGCGGCTCGGCGCTTAGCGGGCGAGGGCGGCGAGGAGGTCGGGGAGGTTGTCGACGACGGCGGTGAAGAGTTTGTACATCAACTCGGGTTCGTCGAATTCGGGGATGTAGGCGATGACGCGGCGGCCGGCGCCGGCGAACCAGCCGGCTTCGGTGTGGGCGCTGCGGCCGCAGGGGAGGACGAGTACGCAGGTGTCGGCCCAGTGGAGGGCTCGCAGGTCAGCCTCGAACTGGCGCTCGGCCTTGGGGTCTTCGAGCCCCTCAGAATACTGCTGGAAAGTCCATTTGTTTGCGTCAGGGCCGATATCGGACCAGCGGAAGCCGTTGCCGCCGTGGGGCGGATTGCGGAAGTCATAGACTTCGTGGCCGGCAGCGCGAAGGCTCGCGACCACTTCGGGGAAGTAGAGGTTTCTCCAGCTGGAGGCGATGTAGATTCTGGCCATAATTGACAGGGATTTACCGGGTGCTAATTTACGCTTTTTTCTCTGACCAGAAAATATATTATCTTTGTCTTGTTATGAAATTTCTCGGTAATCTGGTCTGGCTCGTGCTCGGCGGCCTTCTGGTCGCCCTGATCTATTTCCTCGTGGGACTGGTGATGTGCATCACCATCATCGGCATCCCTTTCGGCGTCCAGCTCTTCAAGCTCGGCGGCTACGCCCTCTGGCCCTTCGGCCACGAACTCGTGAACGGACCCGGGCAGCCCGGCTGCGTGTCCACGGTGATGAACCTCCTCTGGATCCTGCTGGGCTGGTGGGAGATTGCCTTGATCCACCTGGCCTTCGGCCTGCTGCTCTGCATCACGATCGTCGGGATCCCCTGGGGCCTGCAGCACTTCAAGATGGCCGTCGGCTCGATCTTCCCCTTTGGTAAAGAAATTCATTGATTATGCTCAAGATAGGAGACAAGATGCCGTCTTTCGAGGTCCTGGACCAGGACGGCGCGACGGTGCGGTCGGAAGACTTCATCGGCAAGGGTCGCAAGAC
>JAEEGJ010015780.1_pt1 | contig 17521 bp, 18 predicted proteins | sample 8958761 | NCBI WGS metagenome assembly JAEEGJ01 (sample SAMN16246546, study PRJNA631951) | gut metagenome | biome: gut microbiome; feature: rumen; material: RS-attached | host: Bos | place: Iran: Karaj | collected 2018-10 | reverse complement strand
TCTTCTTGACTCAGTTGATCTAATCCTCCACTGAAGCCATTGAACCATCTTTCAAAAAACTTTTGATCCATGTTTTTCCTTTTTTAATCCTTGCGCCCCAGTGCGGGCGTCCACATAACAACTGCTTAAACGGTGGCGCGGCTTGACCGCGACATCCGCTTTGAAGCTTTGTTATGTGTTTTATTTACTAAACGCAACTTCCAGATGTTTCTTTTCTTTTACACAATCCAACAGATAATAATTGATTATATTCTGATACGACATACCTGTTTCTTCTGCCATATTTTTGAAATAATCAATTACCTGATCATCAAGGCGAATTGTTATCTGTTTTTTGAGTCTGTCTGCATAAGGATTTTTTATCCCATTTGAAAAATCGTAATTATCTCTCATTTTATTTTCCTCCATTCTGCAATTAAAATTGCGTTTTCATCATAAAAAACACTTTTTGCTTCCTCGAAAGTTACTTTGTGTTTCGTATAATTCAATCCAGCTTTTACAGGATCCCATTCAAAGATTATTTCATCCATAATTATATTATAATTATACTATTAAAAAAAATCGTCAAGCACAAAAAAACGCGGATAAAACAGCGTTCATCAGCGATTTTTGTTATTTATTATTTATTATTAGAAAAAAAATTATGAATGCTAGCATACCCAGGAAAAAAAGGATGCTTCCACAAATACATAATATAGGGACTATTACTTTTCTTATTTTTGATAAATTCTTTCCTCTGTTTATATTTCGTTTATTTTTTATAAAAAGAATAATCCCAATTATTAAAAGTAAACTTCCAAGAGGAAGGTTTATATAAATTCCAAATAACAGAATATATATAAATAAAAGTGATATAAATGCCATATTTTTTTTCACCAAGCGCCCCAGTGCGGGCGTCCACATAACAATTGCTTAAACCGCAAAACGGCTTGACCGGTTTGTCGGCTTTGAAGCTTTGTTATGTGATATTCTACTTCAGATATCCCCCGTAACACCAGCCGATTAGTCCAGGTCTTATTAAATGCCCCTCAGGAGTTCTAGAACCTTTCTGTATTTTTACTTTTACCCAATTACTCTTTATTCCACCAATTATGTCAGATTTTCCAATTTCAAGAATTTGAACTTTTGAACCTTCTGACATTACAGTAAGCCCTTCTGATGAAGTTGCTTCTTCAGAACGTAATTTTAAATTTTCTTTTACTGTCATTATTGATTCTAAAGTAAATGATGTTTTTTGTGTCAGTTCATAATCACAAGAACCGTCGGCATGACGGGGCCAAATAACTTTGCTTATATTATAAGTTTTGCCTTTTATAAACTTGATACATTCATCTTCAAGATTTTTATCAACATTTACAAAAATCATAAAGAATTCATCATCAATAAAAACATTTAGATAATCACCATCAAAACTATAAGTAAGAACATGTTTCTGATCTTCTTTTAATCGATTAGTGTATTTATTTTTTGTGTAATTCCAGACTGAATAATCATACAGATTATAAAACTTATCATCTATTCCATTAAATAATCCCAAATAATTATTTATTGAAAATGAAATATTTATATATAAATTATTTACATATAATTTTGTTAAATCCATATAATCTTGCCACGGCCAATCATGATCTAATTCGACAGGCCTGCTTTGAACATATTTTTCTATATTTCCTTCATTCTCAAAAATTATATCTATATCGTTTTTATATATTGAATCGATACAATACTTTGCAATCCAATTTCCTTTCTTTAATCTTTCATCAGCTACAGAACTATTCTTTATTTTTATATCTTCAATATTTATACAACCAGATTCTCCTTTATCTGTGTAAGCTTTTATAAAATGGATACCATACTCTTTTTCATTCCAAGATAAAAATTCTGAATTATTATTAAGTATTTCTCCTTTTTGTAGAATTTTAATAACTCGATAATGTGGTATAGGATTTTGAGTTAATTCTGCTTCGCTAATTACTTCATATTCAATATAAGGGCTTGCAAAAGTAAAAAACATTGTAGTAATCGCTAAAAAAAACAGAGAAAATTTTTTTTTCTTCATACACTATTCACTCCATCTATCATTATGTCTAAAAGGATTATAAGAGTTACACCTAGATGATGTAATTTTGCCATTTTCAGAATTATAAAAATCTTTTAATGCACCAACTATTACCAATTGGACATGCAAATGTGTACCCCAACCAGCATTAAAATATTGAGGATAATTTTCTACGCGAACAAAGTTTTTAAATACACCGCCACATTTGGAATAACATTTTCCGGTATTTCCTGCTTTTCCTAACTTTGAACCTGGCGAAAGTATATCGTTTTTATTTACAGAAATAGTCTTTAAATGTCCTAAAATATAAAATTTCTTTTTATTATTTAAATTTTGACAAATAATAAAATTTCCAAAATCGACATCTTTTCCTACGACCAAAACTTCTGCAAAAAGATTATATGAAAAAAATAAGGCAAAGAATATAAAAAAAACTTTTTTCATTTTTACTCCTTCGAAAGCGCCCCAGTGCGGGCGTCCACATAACAATTTTAAACGGTTTTGTGGCTTGACCGCAAAATCCGCTTTGAAGCTATTGTTAGGCTGTAATATTTCAGACAGATTTTACATTCTTTCCCATATTTTTGAAACTAAAATCTGTACTTTTTAGAAGCAATGCTTCTGTTTCTCAAATTCCAAGCGACGAAAGTCGCGTACAACCGCTTCTTCGTCCTAGCCCTAAAGTTTAATTAATTTTATAATCGGGCTTGACCCGATTATAAAATATTCCTTTTTGCGAATTTATGTCGAAAAAGCACGGATTGAATCATACACCACCACAATTGTTCCCACAGCAAACGCCGCTGCCATAGCACAGAAACAAAGCGTTTTCAGCCTTTTTTGGCTCTGCCTTATCCGCTTGGAAAATGCGAGCGCGGGGAACAGAGCGAAGACAAGCCAAAAAAACAGAAGCGTAGCACCAACAAACAGAGCCGTGCCTTCGTCCATCATGCCGTCATATCGATACACCAGCCCTGTCAGACAGAGGAACAAAAAGAACAATGTCAGCGGCGTTATCAGCGAGCAAAAAATTGCCAATACGCCGAGAAGAAACAGCAAGACTTTTTTCATTCTCTTTCCGCTTCCCAATTCTTGCATTAACCTTGCAGAATGTATGTGATAATTGCTAACGCACCACAAATAATTCCCCAATACTGAAAGGAAATAAAAAAGAAACTGTGTGTTTTGCGCAGTTCAAATTCTTCGCCCGTTTCTTTGTCAATTACTGTTTTGCCGGGTCTGCCGTTAAGGTATCTTCCTAAAAACCAGCAGGCTAAGCCTGAAATTAAAAGAGATAAACTCAAAGGCCATGCATTGTTCATCCAATAATCAGTTCCAAAAATACTGTCTACGACTATTTGCCCTCCAATCACGGTAGCAAAGATGATAAAAAATACTAAAAATCCAAAACCTTTCCAAATAATCAATGTTTTTCCTCCTATTGCAAAGCACGCCAGTGGCGTGTCCACATAACAATTGGTTGTACCGAACGCGGCTTGACCGCGTGTCGGCTACGAACCTTTGTTAGGACAAGTTTAACAATAAATATCTCTTTTATCCTGGAGTTATTTATTCATTTGAATAATACATTTTTAATTAGGATGTATTATTGCTATAGATTCAATATTTTTTTCTTCATCAAATGTTACTGATAAAGCACAATATGCTAATCCAAAAAAACATTCTGGTTTTATATAAAATTCTTCATAGTTATTTCCTTTTATCCAAGGTTCTCCAAGTTGTTTAACTATATAATCATATGAAACATTTTCAATTTTATTTTTTTCAATAATAGCATTTGCTTTATTTAATCTAATCTTATATTTTATTGGATTTATTAAACATAAAGACAGAACAACTATTATTATTGAGAAAAATATAGTAATTATCTTTTTTACTTTTTTATTCATTATTTAAATACAACCGCTTCCTGCTTTTCCCTAAAGTTATATTTTCCAATAATTTCAGCAAGCTTGACTTGCTGAAATTATATTCCATTATTACGCTCCTTCGTTTCGCTAAAAATTCTAAATAATAGCTTCCTTGCGAGCTTTCATTACTACGACTTCTTCGTCTTAGCCCTCATATTTTTTTCTCCTAGCGCCCCAGTGCGGGCGTCCACATAACAATTGGTTGTACCGCAGCGGGCTCGACCCGCTGTCGGCTACGAACCTTTGTTATGTGATTATTAAGCTTCTCCATTAATATCTAAATCAAAAAACTTATGGTTTTTCAAATCATAATAAATACGCCAAAAACCAGCTCCGCCATCACACACGCTTATTCTAATGTGCGATGACAACCACTTTTTATCTGCTCCATAAAAGAAATCTAAAAAGACAACTTCTTTATCATCTTTGATTTCAGAAGAAATATGAACACCGTATTTTTCCCAGCTCAATATTATATTGCGGCATTGTTCATCATCATACGCAAAAATATAATCAAATAATTTGTTTAAATGCTCATAACATTTTTCATCTGTTAAAATGTTCAAATTATCTTCTGTGATATAAAAATCATTATCAATTTTTACGGAACTGATTTTCTTTGTTTCAAAATTATATATTTTTTTCCCTTCAACTGTGTTTAACAAGATTCCTTCTGTGCTGACAGTACTGATTGTTCCCCATTTATAATGAGATACAGTACGTTGAAGATTTTTGGAATTATTTATTACTTTCTGTACTGTAACAATGTCATAAATTTTTCCATTTTTGTAGACAGAAAATAAAATAGATTTTTTATTAAACTCTAACGGTATTAAATCCTGATAATCTGATGTTACGCAATACATTGCATCATTGGAAAGAAATACAGAATAATGCCAGCCGTCAATCTGCCACAAAGATTTTTCCATATCGTTGTTTTCGAAACAAGTTATTTTCTTTTCTGGAAAGTCAACGGTAATAAAATATTTTTCATTTTTTGAATATTCTATATATGTTTCAGGCGGAAGTAATGGCTCATCTGCAAAAATTGAATTAAGCAAAATCACTGCAAAGAATAGACATAATTTTTTTTCATATTTTTACCTCTTGCGCCCCAGTGCGGGCGTCCACATAACAAACATTCTCCGTATCCGCGGTAATCCTCTTATGCTGCAATAAATGCCGCATAAGATTCACAGCAGGACATCCTATTCCCCATATTACCACGAATTAGGAATTTTGTATAGCGTACTATGCCGCTCCGTCTAACGCGCTAAGACTTATCGCCGCCTAATATTCCGTCAAGCGGGCTGACCACGTCTTTCGCGCCGCGGTTTAGGACGTGCGTGTAAATCATTGTCGTGCGGACGTCGCCGTGGCCCAAAAGTTCCTGGACTGTGCGGATGTCATAGCCGTTACCCCGCAACTTCCGCCGCCGCCCTTATCTTCTGTATTCCTTCCAAGACGGCGGCCTTTTTTTGCGGAGTGTAAAAGCGGACTTTTGGCTCAAGCTCTTTTAATAGCGGAACTAGCGCCTTTAGCTTTTCGATGTCCAGCGCGTCGGGAGGAAAGACGGCCAATATGCCGCTGGTACTTTCGTTCCATTCGATTTTGGCGGAAGGGCAAAGGGCGGCCGCGGCTTCGATGGCGGCGCGGCGGATGTCCTCGTCGCGCAAAACACGGTCGCGGAAGCGAAACTTTCCGGGAAAATAACGCCACTCCATTTTACGCCTGCCCTTTCGTTCCCAAAAACGGCTTCATCGCCCGCGCCCCGAACATAACTGTGGAGGCGTTGTGCAAAAGGGCGGCCAAAGAAGGCGTTATCGCGCCGAACAAGCTTAGGAACATCAGCGCGGTGTTCACGCCGATTATGTCGCGGTTGTTCAAGTCGATTCGTTCCATCAGAGCGCTCCCCAAGCCGCGGACTTTTAAAAGGCCTTCCAAGCCGCCGCCTTCAGGAAGCGATATGTCAGCCGTTTCGCCCGCGATGTCGGCGGCGTTTCCCATCGCGATTCCAACGTCGGCCGCGCTAAGGGCGGGCGCGTCGTTTATTCCGTCGCCGACCATCACGACCTTGCGGCCGGCCTTCTTTTCCTTTTCGATGAACGAAACCTTGTCTTCGGGGAGCGCCCTCGAAAGGTATTGGTCAACGCCGGCGGCGGCCGCCGCGTTCTTGGCCGCGCCCTCGTCGTCGCCTGTGATCATCGCGCATTTTGTTATGCCCGACTTTCGCAAGGCTTGAATCACGCGGGCGGCGTTTTGGCGCAAGGGATCGTTTATGGCAAAGGCGGCTATCAAGCGCTTTTCTTCGGCAAGGTACAAAAGCGACTCGCCGTTTTCAAGCGCGGCCGTCTGGATTTTTTCTAGGCCGGCTTCCGCCTGGCATTTCTCGTCGTCAAAAATAAAATGCCGGCTTCCTATCAATAGCCGTTTTCCCTTTAGGCTTGTGGCGATTCCGTGGGCCACGATGTATTCCACTTTCGCGTGCTCTTCCGGGTGAAGAAGGCCGCGCTCCTTTGCGGCTTGGACAATTGCCGCCGCGATTGGATGTGCAAAGTGCTCCTCAAGGCAGGCTGCAAGCGCCAAAAGCTCGTCGTCCGATTTTTTGCAAAAGGAATGGATTTTAGAAAGGCGCGGCGAGGCGCAGGTCAGCGTTCCGGTTTTGTCAAAGACAAGCGTGTCGGCCTTTGACGCTTCCTCCAAAAATTTTCCGCCCTTTACGATGATTCCATTTTCCGCGGCCTCTTTCATCGCGCTCAAGACCGCGATCGGAGCGGCAAGCTTCATCGCGCAAGAATAGTCAACCATGAGGGTCGCCATCACTTTGCGAACGCTACCGGTGAACAAGAATGTCGCGGCCGAAAGAATAAAGTTGCACTTTACAAGCTGGTTTGCCAAGTTTTCGGAACGAACTTGTGAAGACACTTTTAGCCGCTCCGAAGAATCTATCATCGAAAGAATTCCCTGGACTTTTGTTTGGCTTCCGACCGCGCGCGTCTCGACAAAAATCTCGCCTTCCTGCACAAGAGTTCCCGCAAAGACAGAAGAGCCCTGCCGCTTTTCAACCGCGAGCGGCTCTCCGGTTATCGCCGCTTGGTTCACAAGGGCCTCGCCGCTTGCGACAGTTCCGTCAACAGGAATCACGCCGCCGCTTCTAACCGCGACCAAGTCGCCTTTTTTTACAAGGCTTATCGGAACGGTTTTTTCGACGCGCTTTTTATCCGCTCCGATTTCCACAAGCTGGACTTTGTCGTTCTTTGAAAGCAAGCGGTCGGCCAAGTCGCCGTATGATTTTTTCTTGGTGAACTCTTCTATCGCGTCGCCAACGTTCAGCAAAAAATTTATGTTGGAAGCGGTCTTAGCGTCGCCCGCCAAAAGGGAGGCTGCAATCGCGGCTGAATCCAAGACTTCGGAATGAAAGACCTGCCCCGCCGCCACGCGCAAAAGGCCGCGCGCGATTCTAGGGCAAAGCGAAACGACGCGCAAAAGCAAGCGGATGTAAAAAGGCAAAAACGCCTTGGCGTAATGGCTTACAGTCATCGCGGCCAAGTTGAACAAAAGGCTTTCCTTTTCTTGCGGCTCGCCGACTTCGTCAAGCAGCTCTTTTTTTTGCAAGTATTTTTCAGACAGCGCCATAAAAAGCGCCTTGATATGTTTTTCTGAAAGAATGGAAGCGTCGTAATAAATCAAAAAGGAGCCGACGCAGTAATTGGCGCTGGCGCTCTTGATTCCTTCCTGCGTGGAAAGAAGCTCGGCGGCCAGCGCCGCCTGCCGCGCGGACACTTGGCTTTTGTCGTAGCCAATCCTTACGCGGCCCGGCAAAGAATGTTTGACCCAAAATTTCATGGCGAATTTTTGGCTGGCCCGTCCGGCTTACGCCTTGGCGGAACTTTCGGCCTTTAGGTCCTCAACGTCTTCTTTGAGCGTCTCAAAATATTCTTTTGCGTCTTCCTTTAATTGGGCGCCGCAAGCCAAGGCCTTGGCCGCTCCTTTTTTAAATGTGTCAGTCTGAACAAAGGCCGCCGCCAACGCTCCGGCCGCGACTCCCCACAAAAATTTTTTCCATCCGTCTGTCATTTTCTTGCCTCCATGACAAGCAGATATTAGCATAGACTAATTTAAATGTCAATTAGACAACGAAAATTTTACAGGGATAACGCAGCGGCAGCCCAAGCCTTGCACTTTTGAACGTCGTCGCCTTCGGGCGTAAGGTGGACCATAAGGGGTTCGCCCAAAAGGACGGCGCCCTGGCTTTTGATTCTGTCCGCCCAGTCGCGGAGCCACTTGCCGTCGCCCCAATCGTAAGAGCCGAAGATTCCGATTTTCTTTCCCGAAATCGAGCCTTCAATCGCGGCAAAGAATTCCTCAACGCTGTCTTCCAAGACTTCGTCGCCCATCGCGGGGCTTCCCAAAAGCAAAACGTCGCAAGACAATGCGGCGGCCTGGTCCGCTCCGTCGGCGGTCGCGCAAAGGACTTCCGCTCCCTTTTCCTTAAGCGAACCGCAAATGGCGTTGGCCATCGCTTCCGTGTTTCCTGTAGTGCTCGCGTAAATCACAGCAACTTTCATATATGCCTCCAAATATTTTTAAGCCGCCTTGACGGCCTTTTTGCCATAACAAATTATTTCTTTAATCGAAAAGCCCCGCTCAAAAAGGCGCAGGCAGCGCTCCGAACATTCCTTGTAAAGAAGCGAAAGCTTTTTGGCGCTCTCAACGTCGCGGTAGGCTTTCCAAGAGCCGCAGTGGACGCAGCCCCTTCCGCCGCGCCTTTCAAAGTCAATCACGTCCAAAGGCGGATAGCCCAAAAGAAGCCCCACCTCGTGCGGAAAACTTGAGCCGCTTTTTATTTTGGAACAGACTTCTTTTACAAAATCCTGAACGGATATCGCGCCGCAAGGGCCGCAATTTGAGTAGCCTTTTTGTAAGAGATATTTTTTCGCGCAAGGGTTTGACAAGATTTTTTGAACCCAATCCGCGTCGTAAAAAATCGCGACAATCCTTTGCCGCCTTCCTTGGACAAAGGCGCTTTGGATTCCAAAAGATTCCAGCGCCGCCGCGCAGTCGCAAAATTCGCGCTCGCAAAAATCGCTTTGCCTTACGGAAAACAAATTTCCCGCCTTGATTCCGCACAAGGCTGGCGCTGCGCATCTTACCAAAGTTTTTGCAAAAACAGAAGCCGCGGCGCCTTTTTGGTTAGCAATAACTAACTTTTTCATGCTGTTAAATTAGCATATGCTAACTATTTTGTCAAGCGCCTACGCTAGCGCCACGTCCAGGACCATCATCAGCGCGAAGCCCGCGGCGAATGTTATCGCGCAAATGTCAGTCTTTTCGTCGCGGACGGCTTGAGGAATAAGTTCCTCGATGACAACGTAAACCATCGCGCCAGCCGCAAAAGAAAGCATATAGGGCAACAAGGGAAGCAAGAGCGCCGTAAGCAAAATCGTAAGGACGGCGGCGATTGGCTCAACTGCGCCGGAAAGGGTTCCGAACAAAAAGGCTTTTCCCTTGCCCTTCCCTTCGCTTAAAAGCGGCATCGAAACAATCGCGCCTTCGGGAAAATTTTGGATTGCGATTCCAAGCGCCAGGGCAAACGAATCCGCCGCGCTTATCGCCGCTCCTCCGCTCAAAAAGCTGGCCAAAGCAACGCCGACGGCCATGCCCTCAGGAATGTTGTGCAAGGTGACGGCGAAGAAAAGCATCGTCGTGCGGCTTATCGACGCGGCGGGGCCTTCGGGCTTTTGCGCCATCGCGTGCAAGTGCGGAGTGATTTTGTCAAGAAAAAACAAAAAGGCGATTCCCGCCGCGAATCCCGCCAAGGCGGGCGCGAAGGCAAGGCGGCCCAAAGAAGCCGACATGTCCATCGCCGGAATCAAAAGCGACCAAACGCTAGCCGCCACCATGACGCCCGCGGCAAAGCCCAAAAGGCCCCGCTCAAGGCTGTCGTTCATCTTGCCTTTTAAAAAGAAAACCGTCGCGGCCCCTAGCGTCGTTCCCAAAAACGGCAGGGCCAGGCCAAAGAAAAGCGCGCTCATAAGCGTATTGTATCACGAGCCGCTTTTTTTTGCTAGAAGAAATTTTTGCGCTAATTTCGCCAATTCGCCAGTTCCGCGGCAAGTTTATTCATAAATTCATCGCTGCCAGTTCCGTGAGTTCCTTGTCCAAAAGTTCCTGTCTCAAAACGGATGTAGACATTGTCCTCGGAAAAATCTGTATCAGCTTCTTTCTTTAGCATCGCAAAGCCGCGGGCGTTAAAACAGTCAAACAAGTCGTCTGAATTTTTTGTGGGAACCACATCGTCGTTTGAGTCGCTGAACATCAAGATTTTTGAGCTGGGCTTGGGCGTAAAGTTGCAATTATAACCAGCGATTTTTTTGCTTATCGACTTGCGGAGCGCGCTGCTTTCGTTAAGCATGTCGGGCTTGAGGCTGTCGGACCAAGCAGCGGGCGACACTCCGCCATCATAGTCCAAATCAAGAACTTTAGACTCTATGTCTGCTTTGTTTTTAAAAATCGAGTTCTCGTCAAAGCCCATTTTTAAAAGCCTGTTGTAGCTTATAAGGCCAAGCCACACAACCCACGGGGCCAAAGCGGGATTATAGTCGCTCAAAGACTTGTTGACCGTAGTGCTTATGTCGTAGGGCCCCGCTCCGGCAAAAGTCTTTGTAATATTAATTGAGCCATAGACAGAGGTTGTGTCCACAAGCTTTTGAACGTGCATTGCGGTCTGTCCGCCTTGGCTATAGCCCACGTTGGCAAGCTTGTCCTTCCAAGAGTAGCCTTGCGAAGAAAGCCATTTTCGCGCGCAAATCAAAGCCTGCAAGGATGTCCTTGCGTTCACGTCGCCAAAGGCAAAGGCTTGAATCTGCCCTGACGATTCAAATCCAATATAATCGGCCGCGACGCCAACCGCTTTTTTGTCGGCAATCAATTTTTCAAAATCTGCCAAGTTTCCGCCATGCGAGGGAACGTTTTTCTTGGCTGTTGTCGCTCCGTGATTCATAAGAACCGCAAAGTCAAACTCAGGCTTTGGCTCCGCGTTATAATATTCAGCGGGCATAACGATAATGGCAGACGCGCGGACAGACTCCCCGGCCACGTTCCTTGTCGGATATGAAAAAACAATCTTTTTATAATTTTTTCCATTTCTTTCTTGGAGAGCACTGCTTACGTCAACTTGAATGTCAGAAAGCGCGACATTATAAGGAAGCTCGACATAGGGATTGTCCGTTCCAGAAGCGGAACCGCAGCCCACCGCAAAAAAGCCTGCGACTGCCATAAGAACAAAGAAAAATGACAAATGTTTTCTCATAAAAAGGCCCTCCTAACGTCCGCTATTCTACCACAGCGTCCGCATCATGCATAGGGCGTCAGCCCAGCGCCACGTCCAAGACCATCATCAGCGCAAAGCCCGCGGCAAATGTTATCGCGCAAATGTCGGTCTTTTCGTCGCGGGTGGCTTGGGGAATCAGTTCCTCGATGACAACGTAAACCATCGCGCCCGCCGCGAACGAAAGCATGTAGGGCAAAAATGGAAGCAATAGCGCCGTAAGCAAAATCGTAAGTGCGGCGGCGATTGGCTCGACCGCGCCGGAAAGGGTTCCGAACAAAAAGGCTTTTCCTTTGCCCTTCCCCTCGCCGACTAGCGGCATTGAGACAATCGCACCTTCAGGAAAATTTTGGATTGCGATTCCAAGCGCAAGCGCAAACGAGTCCGCCGCGGCCTTTTTGGTTAACCAGCGATTGCCACCGCGACCCAGCTTTTGCATTTCGCCACGCCGACCCAAGCAATGAGTCGGGAAGCCCAAGGCTGATAAATGCCAAATAAATTATTGGCAAAAGAAGCGTCGCCATGCAATTACTCCTGCGGAGCGTAAGTCCATTCAAAGTAGCAGCACAACTCGATGTCGCCGTCGCTGCTGTTAAGCGGATAAAGCCACTTCTTCTTTCCGCCGCCGGTGGTAAGCTTTACGCTGGTCGGGCCGTCCATGTAACCCCAAGTGTCGCTTGCCGGGTCATAGCTAAGCCTCATCTTTATCAAGCCTATATGGTCGTCCGCTGTGACAGTGTCCTTTTCCATAACGTCCATCGTGAACTCAACGTAGTGCTCCCTGTTCCTTGCGAACACAACCTCTTTCTTGCACGACCAATTAGGCTCAGGCTCTTCTTTGGCTTTGTAACCGCCGGAACCGTTGAAGACCCAATACTTGTTGCCGTTCTTTCCGGTCTCCTCCAACTCCTTGGCCGCATCGCGCGGAACGTTAAGGTCTGCAAAATCAATTGAAGCGTTGCTGCCAAAGGACCAGTAATACTCCGGACTTGTTCCGCCGTCGCGGTCAACCTTGGCGTTGACATAAACCGGATAGAAGACAAGCTTGCCCTTTGGCAATAGCGCCGTCGTGACAGAAGACTTTGCAAGCTTTCGGCACCTAAAGGTTGAATCGTCTCCAATTCCGCTGTACGCGAACATATAGAAATACCACTTAATATTCTGGTGGAAGGGCTTTAGCGTAAAGCCGCTCTTTAAGTCTTTGAGGTTTAAGAGGAAATGTCCCTGTCCTTGTCCCGGTTCAAGCTTAGTCTGGGCTTCAGTAAGAGTGTCAGGAGCGCTGATCACTTCCGCGCGCTCCAAGCTTTCCGGCTCCGTGTGGCTTCCAGGAACGCCGTAAAGGATGTAGCCGCCGTCTTCCGCGTCGGAGCGGCTGTCAGAGTAGCGGTCAAATACAAAGACTACAGACGGATTGACTCCGCCGACGGTAGATTCGTTGGCCTTAAAATTCTTTAGCGGACAGAACTTGGTGTCAAGCTTTGCGACAGGAACGTAATCCGTCACATTATTGTTGTACGAAACAATCCTTGCCCACAAGTAATTCGTTCCCACCGCTGGCGTAAGCAAAAGCGTTTGGTTCAAAGGCTTCCAATCAAGCGCTTCCAAAGCGGCCGTGTCGCTTGTGCCAGACCTTGTGATTTCGCTTGTAGTAATGGCGTAAGAAATCTTGTTGTAGACGATGTAAGTTCGCAACGACAAGACGATTCCGTCGTATACGGTAAGTTCCTTAAACCTTATGTCAGGACAACGCGACTGGGCTTCTTTGACATCGTCGGATATGTCGTATTTTTCATTGTCGTATACGCTTGTGATAATGCACTCGCTTATCAAGGGGTTTTGCGACTTGTAAGGAATGCAAGGCTCTTCGTCGTCGTAATCGTCGTAGTCGTCGCCGTCGGTGTCCCTGTCGGCGGGATTTGTGTAAAAGATTTTTTCGGGCGCCGCTTCCCTATGCCAGCCAAAGACTTCATAAAAGTCTCCGATCCTGTCGTCGTCAGTGTCATCCTTGCTGTCGTCGGAGCCGTATTGGCGCTCTATGTTAAGCGGAAGATAGTCTTCGTCGTTATCCATGTCGTAGAAAATCGAATAGTCGGCGCCCGCGTCAAGATACAGTTCCTTTAAATTGTAGTCAGGATATCCAGTATGCAAAACGCTTTCGCTTTGCGGATCTTTTACAAGATAATCGTTGAACATTTCTTCGGCCTGAACGTTGTTGACGGTATAGCGCTTTAGAATGTACCAGTCGCCTTCCTTGTGGCTGGCCTTGCTTTCCTTTCCTCTGATGGAACGTATCTTTCCGCTCTCAAACAAAGAAAGAGCTCCGTCCGCAAAGCCGGCGATGTCAGTCAAAGCGTCGTAGACGGAAATCTTGTTGTAAAGGCTGTCCAATCCGCGCGCGTTTGTGTTAAAGCTGCACTTAGTGGAAATCCAATATCGCTCCTCGGGCTGAACGTAGCCGGAAGAATTTAATTCTGGGCCGTAGTCGATTCTGACTTGCGCGCACTTGGCCTTTACCTTTGTGACGGCTTCGTTAAAGTCAACGGGCTGCATCTGGCCCTTTTTGTTAAACTGGTAGTTGTAGCCCGAAACGCTTACGTTAAGGCAAGCCGGATCGTTTACGATGGACTCAAAGGCATCGACATCCAGCTCGACTTCCATAAGAATTTCCCTGCTGTCTCCCGGCTCAAGCGTAATCTGGGACGCAATACTAAAATTCTTGAGCGGAACAAAGCTTGTAAAGTTTTCATCGGAATAACTAAGCTTGCTTAAGTTGAGCGTAAGGTTGGTCAAAGTGTAAGAGATGTTCGATGTGTTCTTTGCGGTAACCGTAGTCTTGACGAGTCCGCCTTTGACGTCTCTAGTCTCTCCGCTTGTGTAAGCCTTGCTGTCAGTGAATGTCGTGGAGGAGGATTCCGCAAAGCTCTTTGTCATGGAATACGACGAAGTGTTGGTGTACCTTCCGTCAACGCCAAATTCGCCAAAGCCTTCAAAGCCGTGCTCCCCAGAGCCGCCCAAGTGGCCTTTTACAAACCAACCGAACGTGGCCGCGGATGTGGTGGAATTTGTGTACGCGTTTGAGTTTGTGTGGGTAAAGCCTTCCGACTTTGTCTGGGCGGTTTGCTCCGTAGTGGACGAACCGATTGTGTATTTATAGCCGATTGTAAAGTCATCGGAAATCTCGATGTCCATTTTTGGAAGGTCCGCGATTCTTGGGTCAAAAATATGGCGGATTGGATCGAACATCGAAAGCTCTTCAAAGTCGGTCCATTGGTCGCCGTCGGTGTCCTCGCTGTAGGGGTCGGTGCCGTAGCGGTTTATTTCGTACCAGTCCGAAATGCCGTCGCCATCCGTGTCCGAGGTTGTGTCGCTGGCTCCCGCGTTTATATGGACAAAATCCTTGGAATAACTTGAGGTGTAGTTTGGAGCGGTTAAATAGACGGAAAATTCCGTTCCCGAAGGAACCTTCTCTTTTGACAAAACCAAAAGGCAGTCAAACGAAAGCTTACCGTTGTCATAAGTCGTGGCTCGCAGGCTGCTGTTCAAAATTGCCAAATCAAAGGGAACGTTGTCCCCTACATTCGTGTAAACAGTAAGGATTCCTGTTTCTTTGCTGTAAAAGGCGTTTCTGACCGCAAAAGTATTTCCGGACGGACCGGGAGACCCGCCGGAATTTGCGGAATTGCTGCAAGAAAAAAGCGCCAGTAAAACGGCGCCCACAAAAGAAAATTTCTTCATGGCAGACCCCTCTCACAAAATAAACACTGATTCCTGCCACCCTATTCATAAAATTATATCCTAGAAAGACGAAAAAGTCAATTTTTTTAGCCTCAAATATAACAAATCGTTAATTGAATAAAATGTCAAAAATCGCTATATTTATCTGTATATTTACCGAAAATAAAGGTGGAGAGGAAAAATGGAGAGTAATACTAAAATGGAAACAAAAAACGTTCTTGTCTCTATGGACAACGATTATTTTGCCGGCTGCATGGACGAGCTTGAAGACTCGCTGGACGAAGGCTGGTCTGTTGTTGACCGCGAGTACGATGAATGCACAAACACTTCGTTTTTGACGCTTGAGCGCGAATTGGTTTGCGCCTAAGACGCGCCATTGCTCAGGTCAAAAAAGGCTGTCCGGTTTGGACAGCCTTTTTTGTTTATGGCGTAGTTGTAAACTTGCCTTTGTATGTATCCGCGATTTTCACCGCGCCGGCCTTTGTCGGGTGCGGGTCAAACCAAATAGGAATCGTTTGGCCAAAGGTGCTCACCAAAGCGTCAAGGTTGAATTTTTCCGGGTCGGCGTGAATCAACGTTTTATGCGTGTCTCGAACCACGGTGTTAATTACAGACGCGACATCGACATATTCCACATAAGGATTCGCGGACGCTTTGTCAGAAATGTAATCATTCAACTGTCCCAAGAATCCTTGGGCGATGCCGTTTATCGCCACAATCTTTTCTGTCGTAGATTTATACATAGGCGTGTATTGAGAGTCGGGAATTGGCGGATTTCCTGTAAAATAATGGTAGGGGCTGTAAACGGACATTACATAAACAGTCGCGCCGTTATCAGCCAAGGTTCCAAGGATTGTGTCAAAATTTGCCTTGAACTTTTCCAAGTCGGACTTGAAGGTATCTCTAAACCAGTTCAAGTCCTTCATAAAAATGTTAATACCTGTGGCGCGCTGCAATATGTCGTTGGCGCCGATGCAAAGGGTTATGTAATCCGCTTGCTTCACCGCCTCCAAAATCTCGCCCTTCTTTGTCGCAATTTCGGCGTCGCGGTAGTTTGGGTCAAGCTTTGCAAGCAAGTCCTTTGTTTGGTCGCCGGTTCTTGCGTAGCTTTGAAGCGTTATGTTTGTGTTTCCCGAAAGTTTTGTTTTAAGGACGGCGGGATAAGAGAATTGATTGACATAATTAGGATCGGCGACGCCGCCCTTTCGCCGGTTCATGTATTTTTCATAGGCGTCTATCATGTCCTGCTCCGCCATGTCCTCGTCCTTGCCCTTGCCTCCCATGGGCTTTGGAGCGTAGCCCGCCGCGATGCTGTCGCCAAGAGCCAGCATATAGAACTTGGCCACGATTACAGTCGCGGTCGCGGTTTTTTTCTCGCCGGACGCGGTTGTCAATGTGGCTGTAAGCGTTCCTTGTCCTTGCGCTTCAGGCTTATAGTACAGCTTGTTTTTTAAGCCGCTCGCAGAGGACACAGTGAATAAGGCGATATTCGAAGACGTCCACGAAACCTCTCCGTCAACGCCCACAAGCTTTGCCTCAACCTCGTCGCAAACGTCTTTATGGCAAAGATAAAAATATTTGTCGCTTAAGTAAAAGCCCTTTACCGTTACGTCAAAATATCCTGTCACAGGAACGCTTCCGCTAACGGCTCCGTCCTCGTCGCTTGCGGTTGCGGTAATCACAGCCTCGCCAGGCGCGACAGCCGTTACGTTTCCGTTTTGGTCAACGGTGGCGACGCTATCGTCCGACGAAGCCCAAGTAATTGTCGATATCGAGTCAGGCGGATTTGTCTTTGCCGTAAGCCTGATTTTCTTTCCAGGGTCAATCGGCTCGGAGTTGCCCGATATTTCCACCGACGCGGCCTTTGCCGAAACCTTGATTGTGATGCTTTTCTTTACGTAGCCGGATTGGGCGTAAATCGTAAACGCGCCCTGCCTTTTTGGCTTAAACTTTACAAGCCATGAGCCCTCGATTTCCTCCGGATCCTCGACAAAAGAAACTACGTCGGTTTCGGCCCATACTTTTACCTGGGCGGTCGCAGGCGAAAAGCTTGCGTTTACGGCGGCCAAGGGTTCGGCAACGCTCACATCCGCATCCGCAAAGAGCTCCAAGCCGGTCGCAACGTCGGCCGAATTTGGATTTATGACCCTTTGCTGAAAGTTGTTTATAGATTGGGACGGACTGTTCGCTCCAGAGTCGCAAGAGACAAAGACAAGCCCGGCCGCAAAAAAAGCGCATGTAAAAATAGTCGTAAATAATCTTCTCATAAACCTGCCTCCAATAATAACGAATCAATTATAATTGCTTTTTTATTACAAGTCAAATTTTTTTGCCTTTCGGGCGGTATTGAAAGGTATCTGCATTTTCACTATAATTCTTGACTATGAGTAAAATTCAAATGAAAAACCCGATCGCCGAACTTGACGGCGACGAAATGACCCGCGTTCTTTGGGCTGTCATTAAAGA
>JAEEGJ010015779.1_pt1 | contig 17522 bp, 13 predicted proteins | sample 8958761 | NCBI WGS metagenome assembly JAEEGJ01 (sample SAMN16246546, study PRJNA631951) | gut metagenome | biome: gut microbiome; feature: rumen; material: RS-attached | host: Bos | place: Iran: Karaj | collected 2018-10 | reverse complement strand
AAGTGCTGCGGGACGCCGGCATGGTGGACTACGACGAACCCTTTACCAACCTGCTGACCCAGGGCATGGTAATCAAAGACGGGGCCAAGATGAGCAAATCCCTGGGCAACGTGGTTTCCCCGGAAGAAATCCTGGAAAAATACGGCGCCGACACGGCCCGCCTCTTCATCCTGTTCGCCGCTCCTCCGGAACGTGAGCTGGACTGGAGCGATTCCGGCGTGGAAGGCAGCTTCCGTTTCATTAACCGCGTATGGCGTATTATCTGGCATTACAAAGATGTTGTGGCGCAGAAAGTTACCTCTTATGACGCTGCAGGTCTGGACGAAGCGGATAAGGAACTGCGTCGTGCATTAAATGCTTCCATTAAGAAGGTTACGGAAGACGTGGAGCAGCGTTTCAACTTCAACACGGCGATCAGCTCCCTGATGGAACTGGTGAATGCCATGTATGCCTATAAGGACGGCAAGCAGGAATACAACGCAGGCCTGGTTTACGAAACCGTAAAGGACCTGCTGCTGTTGCTGGCTCCCTTTGTTCCCCATGTTACGGAAGAACTGTGGCATGGCGTGATCGATGAGAACACCAGCGTTCACGATCAGTCCTGGCCGGCTTACGATGAATCGGCGCTGAAAGTTGACAACGTGGAAATCGTTCTGCAGATCAACGGCAAAGTGCGTGGCCGTCTGGTAGTTCCTTCCGAAGCATCCAAAGAGGAATTGGAAAAAGTCGCCCTGGCCGACGAGCGGATCAAATCCCTGATCGGCGGCGGAACCGTTCGCAAGGTAATCGCGGTTCCTGGCAGACTAGTAAATATTGTAGTAAAATAAAAAACTGAGTTTTTAAAAATTGGATTTCTGAGAATAAGCAGGCCTGTAGCCGTTCTGCAGGCCTGCGCACTTTTGTTCTTTACCGATCTTGCTGGTGATTGGAAAAGGTTACCGATTCCAGCGCAAACGGTTGCGCGGAGCCGGCTCTTTCTCTTCATGAACAGGATGGGTAAAGGGAAAAAGAGGCGCGTAGTGTTTGTGAATATTCTTGTTGCGAACAGAATAAGGCGAATGGAATTTCTGTATCGGCATGCCTGAAACGGTATGTTGCAGAGATTCCATTCGTCTTTTTGTTGTAGAAAAATTGTAGTATGAAGTTCAGGAAGAAAAAGGAGCAAAACATCGGACATGATTACGTAATTTCGTTGAGCGTTGACAGGGCAGCCCGGAAGGGTCCCAGTCTGACGACACCGAGCAACGCGAACAGAGTGAGCGTGCGCAGTGAGGAAGTGGGAGGCGGGTTGCCCTTCAACGCGACTTCGAGTTTCGAAACCACAGGCGAATGAGTCCCTGGAATAGAATCGTGTACGGTTTTGCGATGTCTTTTTCTGAACTACAAAACTCAATTTACTTAAAGAAAGGACAAATTGAAATGGAAAAACGTACCATCCAGAAATTAGGTCTTCTTTGTGCCAGCGTCGCCTTGTGCAGCGTCGCTTCCTGGTGGAGCGGTAATAGTAATGAAGAAGCGGACCGGCAGGTACAGAAGCTGGCAGAGCAGCCGGCAGTGGAACAGATGCAGGAAATAAAAATTACGGTGTGTGTCAGCGGGGCGGTGGCTAAGCCGGGGCTTTATGAAGTGGCAAAAGGGAGCCGGGCGCAGCAGGTTATCGAACTGGCAGGCGGTGTGACAGACGAAGCGGACATGGACAGGGTCAACCTGGCCCAGTTATGCAAAGACGGCGGACATATCAAAGTGCCGCGGCTGTCAAAGGCAAGACTGAAAAAGAAGATGGAAGATAAGGTTATGGTGAACGATTCAAATCTGACGGGCGATGCAAAAAATGTGAACGATTCAAATCAGAATCATAGTCCGGACAGGAATATTTCCGGGGAAATACTGATCAGCCTGAATTCCGCATCCGAAACGGAACTTACGCAGCTTCCCGGAGTGGGGGAGGCTACGGCCCGGCGTATCATTTCTTTCCGTAAGCGGCAGGGGTTTCAACGGGTAGAAGAATTGATGAAGGTTCCCGGTATCGGCCCGGCAAAATTCGCGAAGATGAAACCCTATCTGGTGTTGTAAGGCAATTAATGTTGTAAGGCAATTAATGATAGAAAGAACATATAGGTATAGATATAGATGCAGATGGAGATGCAGTTATAAATTTAGCCATATGTTACATACACGGAAAGGAGATGGCATTTGTTCACATACTGGCTGCTCCTGGCATTTTTTCTGTTTTGTCTGGGAGATGTTTTTTCATTTTATGAAATGCAAAAAGCGTTCCGGTGCTGCTCAGGATTGTTTTTGCTATTTGAAATAGTCTGTCTGTGCAAAAAATGTAAGAAAGAGTATCTGTTGTGCGGCCTTTGCTGCTTTCTTGTGCTGGCGGGGGGATTTCTGGCAGGAACCGGAAAACTGGAAACGCAAAAGAGGTGGCAGACACTTTTTGGAAAGCAGATTATCCTGCAGGGCGCCGTGGAACCGGACAGCATACGCAAAAAGGAGCGGGGAATCAGCGCATTGTTTGCGGCAGAGTATCCGCTGCGTGGTAAGGTGAGGATTTTTGTGAAAACAGATTCCAAAAATGCTGACCTGACCATGCGGAAGCTGCTGTCCGGAAAAACCGGGGTGATGGGCGTTTTGAAGGAGCCGGTCTTTCTGCGAAACCCGGGAACGTACGACGGCTATCTTTTTAATAAAATTAAAGGAATTTATGGAAACATAACGGTTTCGCCCGCTCAGCTACAGGAATCGGGAGAACCGCTCCCGCTGCGGTTCCGGGTCACGGCTCTTGCACAGAAAGTAAGAGAGAAAGCCCTTACGCAGCTGTATACCGGTACGGGCTCGATTCTGCCGGGGATGGTGCTGGGCGGGTATCAGGGCGTGGGGTCGGAAGAGGCGGATGTGTTCCGGGACAACGGCATAGCGCATCTGCTGGCTGTATCCGGTACCCATGTGGCGGTGCTGGTGATGATACTGCAGGCAGTGCTGCGCCCGGCAGGTAAAAAGGGAATCCTGATTGTACAGCTGTTTTTAGTCCTGTATGCGCTGCTCTGCGGTCTGCAGCCTGCGGTGCTGCGCGCCGTGGCCATGGCCTGCGTGCTGCTATGGGGCCGCCGCCGGAAACTGAAGGCGGACAGCGTCCGTTTATTATTGCTGACAGCCTGGGTTCTGTTGCTGGCAAATCCTTTCTGGCTGTTTGATATCAGTTTTCAGCTTTCCTTCGTGACAACTGCGGGATTGTTGCTGGCAGGACCGAAAGCGACCGCGTACATTCCGCAGATATTACCGGACTGGCTGCGGACAATAATGGGCGTGACGCTGACGGCCCAGATTTTTTCGTTTCCGTTTTCCGTTTATTACTTTCACCGGGTTTCCCTGATCGGGCTGGTCAGCAACCTGCTTCTGCTTCCTGCGCTGGAACTGGCCGTGCTGTTATTTCTGACAGGACTCTGCTTTTTATTTCTGGGGTCTGTCGGAAGCATGCTTTGCGGTCTTCTTTTTCCTTTCGCCGACGACATACAGCCGGGTAACGGTATCTTTGATGTTGTCGTCAGCGTACCCTTTGCCGCCGCGGAACACCTGCTGCAGGGTGCGGTTGCGGCGGGAAAGCTGCTGGCAGGATTGCCCTTTGCGGCAGTGGATGTTGCCGGGTGGTACAAGGTGCAGTATTTCTGTTATCTGGGGTTCATGGCTTCCTTTTTTGATCTGGGTCCGTTCAGCTGCCTGTCTTCCCGGCAGAGAAAACGCTGGCTTGGAGTTTTGTTTTGCAGCTTCCTTCTGATAAATGCTGCGCGTTATCTTTTGCCTCAGGATCTGACGGTTCACTTTATAGATGTGGGGCAGGGCGACGCGGCGCTGATCCGGACACCGGCGGGAAAGAACATTTTAATCGATACGGGCGGTCTGCAGGGTGAGGCGGATATTTCCCGCATGGTGCTGCTGCCTTATCTGCGTTACCTGGGCGTAAAACAGATCGATGCCCTGTGCCTGAGCCACGGCGACCATGATCACGCCGGGGGCGCGGCCGGTGTGGCGGCCAGACTGCCCGTAAAGAATGTGTTTTTGGGAGCCGGGGCGGAACAATCCGCTGACGTGCGGGCGTTGCTGAAAGTTGTGGACCATAAAGTAAACGTGTACAGACTGCAAAAAGGCGAACAGTGGAATGTGGGAGACTGCAAAATAGTAGTTGCCTCTGCGTCTGGAAATATTTCTTCTTCTGCCACTATTACGGACACCAATGCATCTTCATTAGTCCTGCAGCTGTTTTGTGGGAGGCATTCCCTAGTGTTTTCAGGGGACGCCGGCATGGAAACGGAAGAAAACGCCATGCCGTTGTTACGTCATGCTGACGTGCTGAAAGTCAGCCATCACGGTTCGGAAACCTCTTCTTCCCCGCATTATCTTGACCATATTAAGCCGCGTCTCGCCATAATCTCCTGTGGAAAACATAACCGCTACGGCCATCCGGCACAGGGCACACTGGAGCGCCTGGCTGCCTGCAATATCATTCCCCTGCGGACGGACGAACTGGGCGCGGTCAAGGTGGTTTTTGGCAAAGATAATCTACACTGGTACAGCTACCGCTATCAGGAAAACCAATTTTAATTCAACAGTGTTCATGATATAATAAAATATAATTTTCTTTGTATTATTAATCGGAGAGATATGCCATGAAACCAAAAACCTCCGGCCTGGCCCCGGATATCTTTATCAAACAAATTGAAAGCGGAAACATCCCCACTGTGGTCTGTATCGTGGGGGAAGAACCCTATTACAGGGATCTGGTCCGCCGCACCCTGCTGGACGCCATCTTTACGGATACGCCGCCTGACAGCAGGGATATCACGGTTTTTGAAGAAAAAACGGATATGAAAAAGCTGGACACCCTGATCAATACCTATCCGTTTTTCAGCGGCAGGACGGTCATCCTTATTACGGATAAAGAACTGTTAACTCCCAAGGCGGAAGCGGAAGGGAAAAAAGCAAAATCCGGCGGAAAAGGGAAAGCGAAAGAAAAGGCAAAGGAAATAAGCCTTTCAAAGCAGGAACAGTTCCAGACAATGCTGGGGGATGTGCCGGACTTCTGTACCGTGGTTCTGCAGGCGGAAAAGATGGATGGCCGCCAGAAGTTTACAAAATTCTTGCAAAAGGAAACGGTCTTTGTGGACTGCTCCCCGGTGGACTCCCGGTATCTGCCGGCCTGGCTGGCGCGGCAGGCGGAACAGCGGGGCGGACACCTGGACCGGGGCGCGGTGCAGCGCATCCAGGAATATCTGGCAACCGTGGATAATCCGCCGTTGCAGCTGCTGGCGGCGGAAGTGGAAAAGATTGCCGTGTATGCAGGTGACCGGAAAAACTGGACCGCGGCTGACGTGGATATGCTGTTTTCCTCGTTGCCGGAAATCGGCGTGTTTGCCCTGAATAATGCCATCACGGCAAAAAATACGGTGCTGGCCCTGCAGCTGCTGGCAGAGGAACAAAAGAAAAACACGTATCTTCCGTTGCTGGTTGCCAAACTGCTCACCCACCTTCGCAGCATACTGATGGTAAAAGAAGGGGAACGGCAGGGCCGTACTGCCGCCCAGATCGCTGCCGGATCCAACAAGGCGCCGTTCCTGATCAGCATGTGGCAGAGGGAAGGCCGGAACTTCGGCGAAGGCCGTCTTCGGAACGCAATCCAGGCGCTGGACACACTGGCGGAGGAAATCAGCCTGGGCGGACGGCAATACGACCGCCTGGAAGAAATCATTGCCGTATTGTGCGCGTAGTTTGTCTGTCGGTTTAAAAATGTTTAAACCATGAAGGATTCGTTTAACAATAGTTGCGATATTTGAAACAGGTTAGCGCGCAACCAAAATGTATACATTTTGTTGCAGTCAGCTTTTATAGACATTTAAGAATGGATTTGTTAAAATAAAATATAATGTTAAAATTGCTGTCCTCTTCAGACAGCGCAAAGGGGGGAAACGGCTCTTTGCCGGAATATCATGGGAAAAAATGAATTGCTGTATGTGATTAAACCTTCGCAACAGACGAAAGAAACACTGCTTCAGTTATTGGCCGACCATAAAGAGGTGCAGTTTGTTTCTCTGATGGGCGTGGACCTGGCAGGAAACGATACGGATGAAAAGATTCCCGTCAACATTTTTTTGCATGATATTGACAAGTTCCTGACCGGCAGCGCCGCCCAGACCGACGGATCTTCCGTAGTACTGCCCGGCATCGCCACCCTGAACGACGCCCGTGTGGATATGGAAGTGGACAAAGACGTAAACTGGTACGTGGATTATAACTATGAGCATTTTGACGAAAAAGGGCGCATGGTAGGCACTCTCCGCATGCCCTGTTTCCTGACCCATAACGGCGAGTACGTGGATTCCCGTTCTCTTTTGAAGAAATCCCTGCAGTATGTGGAAGACGAAATCCTGGCCCTTCTGAAAAAGTATCCGCACATTCCCGGGTTGGAGAACATTGATGTGAATGAAATCGCGCATCTGATCTTCACCACGGCAACGGAACTGGAATTCTGGGTGAAATCTCCCCGGGAAAATTCTCCCATCGAGGCCCTGTCTTCCTCCCAGGTCATGCAGGAGATGTACTGGCAGCGCACCCGCGGCAATGTACGCACGGCTTTGGAGCAGACCATTGAGATGCTGGAGCTGTACGGACTGGAACCGGAAATGGGGCATAAAGAATGCGGCGGCGTCAAAGGACAGATTGATTCCTCCGGCCATATGACCCATATCAACGAACAGCTGGAAGTAGACTGGAAATATAATGTGGGCCTGCAGACGGCAGACAATGAAATTCTGGCCCGCATCATCGTCAAGGAAGTGTTCCGCCAGAACGGCCTGGACATCTCTTTCCAGGCAAAACCGATCCCCGGTGTGGCCGGCAGCGGCGAGCATACCCATGTGGGCATTGCAGCCAAACTGAAAAACGGCAAAGTGGTCAATCTGTTCGCTCCGGCGGACATGCATAAGGATTTCCTGTCCGCGGTAGGGTATGGCGCTGTGATGGGCATCATGAAGAATTATGAGGCCATCAACCCCTTCATCTCCGCCACCACGGACGCTTTCAACCGGCTGAAACCGGGCTTTGAGGCGCCGGTGTGCATTGTCACTTCTCTGGGCCTTGCCCCGGATATCCCTTCCCGGAACCGCACCATTCTGGCCGGCCTGATCCGTGACCTGGACAATCCGCTGGCGACCCGCATCGAGATGCGTTCCCCGAACCCCTATACCAATACTTATATCGCCATCGCGGCGTTCTATCTGGCAGCCCTGGACGGCATCAAAGCCTGTGTGACCAGCAAGAAATCCCTGACCCAGCTGGAAAAGGAAATTTCCAAAAAGGCCGGACAGAAGGGTTTTTATCTGGAAAAAGACAGGGAATACCGTACCGAAGCCGATGTGTTTGAAGACTTTACGGCGGAAGAGCGGGCCAAACTCTTTGGCGAGCCGCCTGCCACCGTGTGGGAAAACATCCGGAACTGGGAAAAATATCCGGAAAAGAAGAAAGTTATCATGGAAGGCGGCATCTTTGGCGAAGCGGTGATCCGTTCCTTTGCGGAAGGCGCCATGATCCGCTGGAAGACGGAGCTGCTGAACCGGCTGATCCCGGAAGTCCGGGCAGATGTGGTGGCAACGAAGAAGCTGCATGATGCCGGCAACGGAACCGCCCATGACAACGCTGTCTGGAAAAAGATCCAGGCCGTGCGCAATAAACTGGCGAAAGATTCCGCGAAGGAGACAAGCACGTTTACCGAAATCAAAAATGCCATAGAGGCCGGGGATTACGACGCGGTATCCGCGAAATTCCTGGAGATGCAGAAACTGAAAGATGAACTCTATGCGTTGTATCACGATTACAGGCAGAACATCATTGATTAATAACGGTGACCCTGCAAAAACATTCATGGGAACCGCCGGAGCATGATTTTACAGTTGTGCGTTTTGCCGTTGGAACCTGCCTGGATTGTGAACTTTGTGAAATTTTCTTCGCAGGGTTGTTGTCTTATAGGTAGACTTGTGGTAAAATACTACAAGTATTGACCGGATTTACAGTTTAAAAAGACTTTCTTGGCAAAAATATAGATGCCGTAGTTTAGGAGGATAACAATGAATTTTGGATTTACGGAAGAACAGCTCGAACTGCAGGAAATGGTGCGCGAGTTTGTGGCAAAGGAAATTACTCCCATCGCCGGTGAGATGGACGCGGAAAACGCGACCCGTCCGGAATTGTTTAAAATGGCTGCCGACATGGGACTGCTGAATGTTATTGTTCCTGAAGAATACGGCGGATTAGGTCTGGACAGCGTTACGGTTGCCATGATGTATGAAGAGCTGGGAAAAGGCTGCGCCGGTGTGGCGACGTCCATGGCTGCCAATGCTCTGGCAACGGCTCCCGTGCTGCTGGCAGGCAACGATGAACAGAAACGCATGTGGTGTGATATCCTGAACGAAGGCGGCCTGGCTGCTTTCGCTCTGACGGAACCCGGCGCCGGTTCGGATGCCGGCGGTGTTTCCACCCGCGCGGTCCATGACAAGGAAAAGAAAACCTATACCCTGAACGGCACGAAAGCGTTTATCACCAACGGCGGCATTGCGGATATCTACCTGATTTTTGCCAATACCCGTAAAGACGGCGGCATCCGCGGCCTGACTGCTTTCATCGTTCCGAAGGGAACCCCCGGCTTCAAAGTGGGTCGTAAAGAAGACAAGATGGGCATCCGCCCCTCCAATACCTGCGAACTGATCCTGGATAACGTGGTCATTCCGGAAAGCAACCGTGTAGGCCGTGAAGGTCAGGGCTTCCGTATCGCCATGCAGACGCTGGATTCCGCCCGTCCGTTTGTGGGCGCGGTTTCCGTAGGCCTGGCCCAGGCCGCGCTGGACGTTGCGGTTGCGTATGCAAAAGAACGCAAACAGTTCGGCCAGCCCATCGCTTCCTTTGAAATGATCCAGGAAATGGTTGCCGATATGGCCATGAAGATCGATGCGGCTCGTCTGCTGGTGTACCGTGCCTGCGCTATGCGTGACGAAGGCGTTGTGTTTACCAAGGAAGCGGCTATGGCAAAATGCTTTGCGGCAGATACCGCCATGGAAGTTACGACGAATGCCGTGCAGATTATGGGCGGCTACGGCTACTCCAAAGAAAATCCGGCTGAAAAACGTATGCGTGATGCCAAGATCATGCAGATTTATGAAGGCACCAACCAGATCCAGCGTCTGGTCATTGCCAACAAAGTTATGTACTGATTTAAGCGAAGCTGCCCCGTTGCCTGCTGACAGGCAGCGGGGTTTTTGTTATAATACTGTATAAGGATTTGCTGCGGAAAATGTTCGCAGCAGTTTCTGAAAAGAATTCTGGGAGCCGCTATGATTTTATTATGGTTATCGCTGCTGGTGCTGTTCCTGGACCGGGTCACCAAGCTGGCGGTGGTTTCAAAAATGACGGAAGGCGAAAGCATTCCCGTTTTTGAAAACATTTTCCATCTTACTTATGTTTTGAATCCGGGCGCCGCTTTTGGCATGCTGCCCCATAACCGGACGTTTTTTCTGGTTATCGGTATAGTGGCTGTGGCTGCAATCTGGTGGATGCGGAAAGATATTCTGGCGGAAGGATGGCGGACACGCGTCGGGACGGCATTGTTTCTGGGCGGCACCCTGGGAAACCTCTGGGACAGGGTGCAGACCGGACTGGTCATCGACTTTTTTGATTTTCGCGTCTGGCCGGTGTTTAATGTTGCGGATATTGCCATATGCGTAGGGGTAGGACTGATTTTATGGGGAATGCTGCTGAACGGATTTCTGGACAATTAAACGAAGCGGATGTTCCGGTTGCCGGTGGTGTCTGGGACGACGCCGGAGAGGAGCCGGATATTGCCGCGCCGGATACGGAAGATATACGCGAAGTGACTGCGGACGCAGCTGATTCCGGAAAGCGGGCGGATGTGTTTTTTGCTGAAGTCCTGGAAAATACACGTTCCCACGTCCAGATATTGCTGAATGAAGGCCGTATCTGCAAAGGAAATAAGCAGATCAAGCCAAACTATAAGATTAAGGCAGGAGATGTTTTTCAGGTAATACTGCCCAGGCCTGTGCCTCTGGAGGCAGAACCGGAAAACATTCCGCTGGACATTATCTATGAAGACGGCGACGTGATCGTGCTCAATAAACCCAGGGGTATGGTGGTGCATCCGGCACCGGGGCATTACACGGGTACGCTGGTCAACGCGCTGCTGTTCCACTGCCGGAACCTGTCGGGGATCAACGGCGTGATCCGTCCCGGTATCGTGCACCGGCTGGATAAGGATACCAGCGGCATCATGATCGTCGCGAAAAATGACGAAGCCCACGTATCCCTGTCCAAACAGATTCAGGATAAAACGGCGAAGCGGACGTACCTGTGCGTAGTCCGCGGCAATGTAAAAGTCGACAGGGGTATGATTGAAACCCGCATGGACAGGGACAAAAATGACCGCAAACGGATGGCGGTCGTTACGGAAGGCGGGCGCGAAGCCATTACGGAGTATGAGGTGCTGGAACGGTTTGGACGCTTTACCGTGGTGTTGTGCAGGCTGAAGACCGGGAGGACCCATCAGATCCGTCTCCATATGGAACATCTGGGCTATCCGCTGGTGGGGGATCCCAAATATTCTCCCATGAAAACACCCTTTTCCATAAAAGGACAGGCGCTCCATTCCCGGACGCTGGATTTTATCCATCCGCGGACAGGTCAGCCGATGCATTTTGAAGCGCCTTTGCCGGAGGACATGCAAAAAATTTTAACCCGCCTGCATAACGGACAGTTCTGAGGAAACGCTGATAAATACCTGTACACGTTGGCGGAGAGATCCGGCATATTGATCTTTGAATAATACGGATTGTTTTGAGTCAGATGCCTATAAAAAGACAAATTTGTAGTTTAAAATATATTACGAGGTGGAACAAATGAAGAACATTGTCAAGAAAACGTCTATTATGGATGCGGACGGCATCCGCCGTGCCCTGATCCGCATTGCCCATGAAATTACCGAAAAGAACAGGGGCGTTGAGAATGTTGCCCTGGTCGGCATCCGTACCCGGGGCGTGCCGCTGGCTGCACGGATTGCGGAAGAAATTCAGAAGATTGAAAATGTGGCGGTTCCGACCGGTTCCCTTGATATTACGCTGTATCGTGATGATCTGACTACCATGGGTTATAATCCGGTGATCCACGGAACGGAAATTGACTTTGATGTAACCGGGAAGCATATTGTCCTGGTGGACGACGTGCTGTATACCGGAAGGACGATCCGCGCCGCCCTGGATGCCCTTATCGATATGGGGCGCCCGAAATCCATCCAGCTGGCTGTCCTGATTGACCGGGGGCACAGGGAACTGCCAATCCGCGCCGACTATGCAGGAAAGAACGTTCCTACGTCCCGCAAGGAGACCATTGAAGTGGCGCTGCAGGAAGAAGGCAAAACAGATGAAGTGATTTTGGGAGAAATCGCGGATTAATCCGATTAGTTTTCATTTTTTTCATAATCATTGTACACCGGTGTGTTATAATAAATTTCACAGAACCGGTTAGTTGGAACAGCGAACCGTTTTTTATTCAGTTTTCAATCGTTTTAGAATATTATATTTTGTGGAGGTCTTCTCATGAAAAAAGTTTCTTTGCTGTTAGTCAGCTTGCTGACTGTCTTTATCACCTCATTGTCGATGGTTGCGTTTGCGGCGCCCAGCGACGAGAATCCCTATAAAAACCATTATACTAAAGAAGCCCAGGCGCTGCGCAAACAGGGTACGGCGAAAATTGTTTTTCAGTTTATGACCCGGGAAAACGTGCCGCTGCCGGGAGTTATCATGCTGTACAACACGACAAAGGAAAAAGGCCAGGAGGCTTATGCCGATGAAAAAGGCATGATCCAGTTTGACGTTAAGGCTTCCGAGCTGTATTACGTCCATCACGTAATTTATGACAAAAAGATATTACCGATCCAGGGCGGCGCCATGGTCAACAATATTGATAAGCTGGATATCCGCAAGGGCACCGTTTTATGGAACGTTATCGTAAAATACGGGGACCAGGCTTTTATGAGTTACCGCGGGAACTGACACGGCACAGCATTTGATTTTAATTTCATCATAGGCAGACCAAAAATAAAGAGCCGGGCATTGCTGTCCGGCTCTGTTGCATTTATAAAGAGTTATTAACTTGCGGGGTATGTAATTTATAAAGATTTCGGTTTCATCAGAAGTTTCCCGAAACGTTTGGTCATATTGCGCATCTGGGTGATTTTGCGGGATTTGTTGCGGTGCCGTGGTTTCATATCGGTTTTTTTGCCGAAATCACCCCGGTCAACATATGTAAGTTTCATTTTATCAGGGGCAAGAAAACTGCAGAGTTCCCGCACCATCTTTTCCGGATCGGCGTCTTCGCTGCAGGAAAAACCGTCTATGGCGACAAACCCTTTTTCCAGGTTCACGTGCAGGATGATATGACCGGCTTTGCAAATGCTGTAAATACCGTAACTGGTTTCGTTCTCCTGTTCTATGCGTATGCTTTGCATATGCATGGAGTTTTTTTCCGCATAATCTTCCAGAACTTTTTTTAGTGATTCCTGAGCCAGCGCGTCTTCCGCGCAGCCGTACAAATCGGCAGCGACCAATAATCCAGATTTCAAAATAAAGTCTCCTTTTTAAAACTGTCGGCGGGGAATATCCTGCCCGTTCTGTGTTTTCTGCTACTTTTGAAGTAGTGTAGTGCCTTATAATTATAACAGAGGTGTATAAGCTTGTCAAAATAAGAAAGTATAATAAAAACGAATATGCATATGTGATATAATAGTATCAGTAATAAATAAGAATGCAGAGGTCTTGCATGGAAACGATTGAAGGCACTGTCGAAAATATAATATTTCAAAGCGATGACAAACAGTTTTGCGTGTTCAGGACAAAGTGCGCGTCACTCGGCCTGGTCACAACGGTATATAAGGGACCGGCGCCCTTTATGGGGGAAATGATACGGGCCCGCGGTGAGTGGACGCAGCATGCACGTTTCGGCCGGCAGTTCAGTGTTACCGGGTACCAGTCGCTCAAACCGGGTTCGGCAGAAGGGATGGAACGTTTTCTGGCAAGCGGGGCCGTAAAAGGCATCGGTAAAGCTATGGCTTCCCGTATTGTTGCGCATTTCGGCAAGGACACGCTGGACATATTGGGAAAAGCGCCGGAACGTCTGGCGGAAGTATCGGGGATTGGCGCCAAAAAAGCAAAAAGTATCGGCGAGGCCTACAATACGATTTCTGATTTACGGGAACTGATGCTGTTTCTGGAAGAAAACGGGGTAAGCGGCAATTACGCAGCAAAATTACAGCTTGCCTATGGCGATACGGCGATTACCCGAATCAAAGCGAATCCTTACAGCCTGATTACGGACATTGACGGGATCGGTTTTAAAACAGCGGACAGGATCGCCCTTTCACTGGGGTTTGAACCGGCATCGGAAGAGCGTGTCCGGGCGGGGATCGGCTACGCTTTGACTCTGGCTGCGTCCGGCGGGCATACCTGTGTCCCGGAAGAAGAATTGCTGCGGTATGCGGGACAGGTTTTACAAACAGACTTCACCGACGTGGAAACCGTTTTTCGCAAAATGATTGCCAATGACCAGCTACGGACGGAAGACTGGGGCGGGCAGCGGTTTATTTATCCGGAATACCTGTACCGGGCTGAAACCGGTACCGCGCGCATGCTCCGCGCGTTGCGGGACCATCCTGACAGCCTGGGAAAAGTCCATGTGGAAAAGATTATCGGCGACTGGGAAGCGGAAGCCGGTATCGAACTGGCAGAAGCCCAGAAGGACGCCATCCGTTCTTCTTTAAAGTATGGCGTATTTGCGCTGACCGGCGGTCCCGGTACCGGCAAAACCACCATAATCAAAGGCATCCTGTCGGTGCTGAAACGCGCGGGCTGCACCGTTTTGCTGGCAGCGCCTACCGGCAGGGCGGCCCGGCGGCTGGAGATGGCTGCGGGGGATAAAGCCCAGACGGTGCACCGTCTGCTGGAATATACCGTTACCGGGGAGTTTGGCAAAAACGCAGACGACCTGCTGGAAGCGCAGGCTGTTATTGTGGACGAAGCGTCCATGCTTGACATTTACCTTTTTTATCACCTACTGGAAGCGCTGCCCTTAGGCTGCCGCCTCATACTGGCGGGGGATGTGGACCAGCTGCCTTCCGTGGGGCCGGGGTCTGTGCTGAAAGATATCATCCGGTGCGGTAAAATGCCGGTGGTCCGTCTGCATGAAGTGTTCCGGCAGGCAGAGGTCAGCCCGATCGTGCGCAATGCGCACCGCATCAACCGGGGCCTGCTTCCGGAGTGCACGGCGGACAGCGATTTTTCCATGACGGAGTTTGCGGACGAGGAACTGGCTGCCGAATATATTACAGGTTTATATGCTGCCGCATCAGAACGGGACGGCTGGGAGTCCTTGCAAATCCTGTCCCCGATGCATAAAGGCCCCTGCGGGGTGCAGAACCTGAACAGGCTGCTGCAGGACCGCGTCAATCCCCCCTCTGCCCGGAAAGAAGAAATCCGGCAGCCCGGAGGCATGTCGCTCCGTCTGGGGGACAAGGTGATGCAGATCCGCAATAATTACGAAAAGGATGTTTATAACGGGGATATCGGGCAGATTGCAGATATTTCGGGAAAAACCGTAAAGGTCTGGTATCCGGAGCGTCCGGACGGGGAATATGTGACCTATGGGGAAGGCGAAACCGATGAGCTGCAGCTGGCTTATGCCATGAGCGTCCATAAATCCCAGGGAAGCGAATATGCCCGCGTTGTCCTGGCCCTGGTACCCGGGCATTACATCATGCTGCAGCGGAACCTGCTGTATACGGCAGTGACGCGGGCCAGGGAAAAAGTCGAGCTGGTGGGGACAAAAACGGCGCTGCAGACTGCCGTAGCCAACGACCGGACCCGGCGCCGCTATTCGCTGCTGAAGGAACGGCTGCAGGAAAGCGGGGACATGTGAAAGCCGGGGTAACGGAACGGTACAATTGGTATGGGTAAAGGAGGGATAGCATACTGTTTTTCCGGTTAATAAAGGAACTGGTGTTTCCACGCTGCTGTGCCGGCTGCGGTGTGGAAATTGAAGCGGGTTACCTGTGCGGTGAATGCAGGAAAGGACTTTTGCAGATGAAAGCGTTTCCTCCCGCTGGCAGTTTGGACGGGACCCTGTTCTTTTTTGCGTATGAAAACCATATTAAAGAAGCAATTCATAAAATCAAATTCGGGCGGGATAAAGAGTTGCTGGATCAGCTGTCTGAAGAAACGGAACTGCTTTTGGCTGATTTGTCCGGACAGAGGATTATCACAAATTTTCTGACGGATGCAGGAAAAAAGCCTTGCAGTGCAGAAAAAGAGTATGGTAGAGAAAAAACGGTTCAGGCATACTGTCAGAAAGAGGCTGGCCAGACAATCTGCCAAAAAGGCGTTTCCCTTGAGAAATGCGGTTCCTGGCTTTGGAGCGGGATACCGACAGACAGCGGCCGCCTGCGTGAACGCGGATTTGATCTGCCTGCGGCTCTGTTTTCTCCCCGGGCGCAGGCATTTGGGGGAAGCTGGACACAGACACTCTGCCGGACCCGGAAGACATTGCCCATGTATGGACTGTCTCCGGAAGAAAGAAGGCGTAACCTGCAGGACTGTTTTGCTGTGACCCGTGATGTCCGTGGTAAATCGATCGTGCTGGCGGACGATATTTTTACGACAGGCACCACGTTTTCCGTTGCTGCGGCGGCACTGAAAGAAGCCGGCGCGGAAACGGTAAAAGGGATTGCTTTTTGCGGTTCGGTTGAGAATTTACGTTGAATTCAATAAATATATAAAAAGAACTGGAGGGAGAGATGATGAAGTTGACTGGCTGTGTAGGAATCAGGGAAGGATTCCGGTTTCAGTATCAGAACCTGGTTGGGGAAGGCCGGGTTACGGAAGAGGCGCTGCAGGCATTGCAGCCTGCTATGGAACAGGCTGTAAAAGCGGTACGGGCGATACGCAGCGAAGGTTTTTCCAAAGCGCATCTTTCCAAGGACGGGACACCGGAACATGTGTATTTTCCGCGTCAGGCCTATCTTGCGGAAGGGAACCCGAACGACGAAGTTTCGGTAAAGCGTCTCGAAGAATTGGGAGCGTCATGGAAAGATTCCGTAGATGCGGCTGTGTTTATCGGTATCGGCGGGTCGTATCTGGGCGATAAGGTGATTTTTGATCTGGCGGCAAAACCCTATTGGAACCAGCTGCCGAAAAAAGAGCGCAACGGGTATCCGCAGATTTATTTTGCGGGCAATAATGTGGACGGCGTGGCCTTGCAGGGCCTGATGCGCCAGCTGACGCTGCAGGCGCAGCATGTAAAACATCCGCTGCATATCCAACTGGTGCCGATTTCCAAATCGGGTACCACCATGGAGCCGCTAACCAGCTTTGCCGCCTTGCTGAATTACATGAAAGCGCATCCGGAATGGTTTACCATTGATGTGACGGCTGTGACGGGCCTTGACCCGAAAGAATCCCTGCTGTTCCGGCTGGCGCAGGAAAACAACTGGCCGGCGTACAGTATCCCGGAAGGGATCGGCGGGCGTTTCTGCATCTTGAGCAACCCCGGTCTTCTGATGTGCGCCGCGTTAGGATATGATATCCGCGCCTTGCTGGAAGGCGCCCGGGAGATGTCGGAACTTTGCCTGGCCACAGAAGGGGCGGAGAACCCGGCGCTGCTGAATGCCGCGCTGAAATATCTGGCTGCTGAAAAGCTGGGAGCGGATATTGAAGTGCTGATGGGCTACGGCGATACCCTGCAGTGCCTCGGCGCCTGGTATGTACAGCTGCTGGCGGAGTCCCTGGGCAAACGCATGGACCGCAACGGCAAGACTGCGTTTTACGGCAGGACGCCTGTAGTGGCCGTGGGTACAACGGATATGCATTCCATGACCCAGCAGCATCAGGACGGGAAACGCAACAAGGTGATCCAGTTCCTGGAAGTGGAAAAACCAGCGGAAACGATTGTAGTAGACAATCCGTTCCCGAAAGAAAAAGCCTTTGCTTTATATGCCGGCAAGGAAATGAACGTACTGTTGCAGGCCGCGTTGAAAGCGAATGAAACAGCCCTGACAGAAGACGGCAGGCTGAATGCCCGGTACGTGCTGCCGGAACTGACGCCGCGTTACATCGGACAGCTGCTCATGTTCCTGATGTACAGCATTGCATACGAAGGGGAACTGGCAGATGTAGACGCCTACGATCAGCCCGGCGTGGAAGCATACAAGCGCATCATGAAAGCGGAACTGGCAAAAGGATAAATTAAAAAGATTTATACACAAGTTTTATTGAAAAAGATAAGTTGAAATAACCAGAAGCGGGAAAGACTTTGCAAAACCGTGCCCGTTTGCTATTTCATAGACTCATTCACCTGTGGCTTCGAAACTCAGGGCTTTGCCCCTCAGACACTCTCGCCACGACGGCGAATTTCATCGTATGAAA
>JAEEGJ010015776.1_pt1 | contig 17527 bp, 12 predicted proteins | sample 8958761 | NCBI WGS metagenome assembly JAEEGJ01 (sample SAMN16246546, study PRJNA631951) | gut metagenome | biome: gut microbiome; feature: rumen; material: RS-attached | host: Bos | place: Iran: Karaj | collected 2018-10 | reverse complement strand
CATGCTCTTAAGCAGACGGTGGCATTAATGCTTCGTATTACACTTGCTCTTGCGGCATTGTTTGCCCTTGCCACCCTTTTAATGCCCGGGGTACTCATGAAGATGTATACGCCCGACAGCGAAATAATAAGACTCGGCTCCATTTACTTTAAATGGTCTGTTGTCACTTATTTCTTTCTCGGCACTTCACTTGTAAGCACAATCGTCTTAAGAAGCGTGGGAGAGGTGAAATTCCCGCTTATTGTTTCCATAGGCGCTTTCTTTGTAAACCTGGGAGCCAATTACACCTTTATCTTCGGTAAGTTCGGCGCTCCCCGCATGGAGATTGCCGGTGCGGCTCTCGGTACACTGATTGCTCGTGTTTTTGAGGCAGCCTGCATCCTTACATATCTTCTGGTTGTTGACAAAAGAATCATGTTCAGAGTCAAGGATTTCTTTATGCATACGGGCTCACTGGTGGGCGAATACATCAGAATCAGCATTCCCGTGCTTATAAGCGACGGTATTCTGGCACTCGGTACCAACTCCGTCGCAATGGTTATCGGAAGACTCGGAGCAACATTCACCTCCGCCAATGCCATAACGGCTGTTACCCAGCAGCTTAGTACCGTAGTTATTCAGGGTGTCAGCCAGGCGGGTGCCATTGTCACCGGTCAGACTCTCGGCATGGGTGACAAGAAGAAAACCATGGATCAGGGCTGGCAGTTCCTGGGACTGGGACTTGCTCTCGGTGCGGTTTCCGCTTTCTTTATCATGGTTGCCAAAAATCCCATCATCAGCTTCTACAAGGACGTAAGCGCAGAGGCCAAGGCCATTGCGGATCAGCTCATGATGGCCATCAGCCTGATTCTTGTGTTCCAGGCTACCAACAGTATTATGACCAAGGGCGTTTTAAGAGGCGGCGGAGATACCAAAGTCTTGATGCTTGCAGACAATATCTTTCTTTGGGCGGTATCCATTCCTCTTGGCATAATCGCAGGTTTTGTATTAAAACTTCCGCCTTTCTGGATTTACATATGCCTTAAGTCCGACCAGATTATCAAGACCTTCTGGTGCGTAATAAGGCTTAGAAGCGGCAAGTGGATTAAGAAGATTTCAACAGGAAAAAACTAATATAATCAGGGGGTTACATTTATGGCTAAAAAAGCTACTATCACGGTTCATCCGCAATTTCAGATCGGGGAGATTTCAGACAGACTTTTCTCCGCATTTCTGGAGCCCATCGGTACCATGGTAAACGGTACCATGTTCAATCCCAAGCATCCTACGGCAGACGAGCAGGGATTCAGAACTGACTTTATAAACGGACTTAAAAATACGGGTCTTCCCGCAGTAAGACTTCCCGGCGGCAACTTTGTATCCGCATGGCAGTGGAAGGACTCCATCGGTCCCAAGTCCGAAAGAAAGGTGCACCTCGATCCCGCATGGCATCAGTACATCACCAATGAAGTGGGTCACGACGAATACCTTCAGTGGGCGGAAAAAGTAGGCACAGAAAGCATGTACACAGTTAACCTCGGCACCGGCCGCACCCAGGATGCAATGGACCTCGTTGAGTACACCAATCATCCCGGCGGAACCTACTGGTCGGACCTTCGCCGCAAGAACGGTCACGAAGACCCTTACAAGGTTAAACTTTATTACCTCGGCAATGAAATGGACGGCCCCTGGCAGCTTGGCTCCTGGGACAAGGACCCCTTCGGCTACGGTGTTTTGTGCAACGAAACCTCCAAAGCCATGAAGTGGATAGACGAGTCCATCGAGACCGCCGTATGCGGCTCCTCGGCACCTTTTATGGAGCATTTCCCCGACTGGGACGAAAGAGCCCTTGACCAGTGTTATGACGTGGTAGATTACCTTTCCGTTCATCACTATCACAGCGCTGAGCCCGGAGACATTAAGTCACTTCTAGGCGGTTCTTTGTACTACGAAGACTTCATCAATACGGAAGCTGCCATGATAGAGTACGTTCGCTCCAAGCATCGTTCTCCCAAGAGAGTTATGATTTCTTTTGACGAATACGGCTCAATGGTAAGACCTTTCGCGCCCTTGAATCCCGGCTACGGACGTTACAACATGGCCCGTTCCCACTATAAATTCGATCCTTCGAGAAAATACATCCTGCACGATCCCGACAACATGACCGACAGAGTATTCCCCGGAGGAGACATGCTCCACCTTCTTTCCATGACCTCCATTCAGCTTGCGTTCCTGCGTCATGCGGATGTGGTTAAGATCGGATGTATGACAGGCGGCCTCGGCGCTCTTTGCGCTTCCAACCACGACCATGTATGGAAGGCCGCATCACACTACGCATTTATCCAGTTAATCGAGTATGCCCGCGGCATTTCGCTTGAGACCAAGGTTGACAGCGAGACCTACGATATGCCCGGCTACGCCATCGACGATACTTCACAATATACCGGCAAAGAAGGCGTAAATTACATCGATTCGGCCTCCGCCTGGGACAAGGACAAAGAAAGACTTACTGTTTTTGTAATCAACAGAAGCGAGACCGAAGAGTATCCGATTGATATTGATATTAAAGGCTTCGAGGGTTATAATTCATATAGGCACGTTGAAATGTATTCCCCCGATTTTGATGCCAAGAATTCTTTTGACAACGAAGACCTCATAGTTCCCCGGGAGAATACGGAAGGTACGCTTAAGGACGGTATTTTTACCTGCCATGTTAAGCCTCTTTCATGGAACGTGCTCGTGTTTACAAAATAAGGCGTAAGCCTTTCCCACGAGGTTATTTATGAAGTTTTCCGCCAATAGAGACACAAGAGTAATAGCTCTTTGCATGGCTAAGTTTAACGGCCTTGATCAGATAAGTTTTTTAAAGGCCTTTCAGAAGATCTGCGAGCGCAAGAATTACAAGCTCTTTGTATTTTCTTCTTCAATAGACTTTCAGACCGATTTTAATACGGAGCCCGAAGAATACATCTTCAACCTGATGGAGCCCGAGAAATTCGATGCGGTCATTATCATGACCAATTCCTTCATCAACCATGAGCTTCCCCGTAAAATCGCCCGTAAGGCCAAAGAAGCGGGAACTTTGTGTATTTCTCTTAACGAACAGGTTGATAACTGTGTTACGGTAAGAATAGATTTTGCCAATTCTTTTGAACTTGTGGTACGTCACATCATTGAGTATCACGGTGTTACGAATGTTAATTTTATAGCCGGTCAGAAGGGTAACGCATACTCCGAGGAGAGACTTGCGGTATTCAGACGTGTTATGGCCGAGAACAACCTTACGGTTGAAGAAGACCGCATAGGCTACGGCGATTTCTGGGAGATTCCCACCAGCAGGGTTATGGATGATTTCCTTAACTCAGGCAAGAAAATTGATGCCATCATCTGCGCCAATGACCTTATGGCCATGGAGGCCTGCAGAAAGCTTAGGGAAGCGGGCTTAAATGTTCCCGACGATGTGCTGGTATCCGGCTTTGACGGAATAGAGCTTGAGAAGTTCCATTACCCGAGACTTGCCACCTCCATCTATAATGTGGACGAGGCCGCAGAAGTTTCCGTAGATGTTATGGAACGCGCCTTGAGAGGTGAGCGTCCCGACCCCGAGTATATAGTCAGCTGCAAATTCAGGGAAGGTCAGTCCTGCGGATGCCTTTATCACAATGTTTTTTTGGAAGGCATCAGAAACGTGGGCATCAAGGCTTTCGAAGCTCACAGAAGCCAGCGTGACCTTGAGGCCAATATCCAGCTCCTCTGGGAAAAGGTTTCCATGCTTTCCGCAGCCAAGAACCTCTACGGCGTATGGGGCGAGCTTTACTACCTCGCCGGCAGATATTTTGATGCCGACTTCGATTTGTACATAAACGACGATTTCATGCGCGACGACCTCGAAATCAGGCCGGATGCTCCTATCGCCGACAGAGAGCATGTTACCCAGCACTATACCGATACCATGCGCGTTGCCATGAAGATTCGTGATACCAAATTCTCCAATCTCCTGGATATTAAGAGGGGGAACCTCGTATACGATCCTGACTACATTATCAAGAAATCCGGCATAGCCCTTTTCGTACCCGTCTATGTTCAGGGCTCCACAACCGGCTATGTTATGTGTAATTTTGACAGCGAGAACATGCAGTACTTCCTGCTTCTTGCTTTCATCAACAACATCAATCAGATTTTTGAAGCGCACAAAGAAAGAATCGATGTTCAGAACCTTTTCAGCATCGACCAGCTTACGGGCTTACTTAACAGAGCGGGCTTCTACAGACATGTCGAAAGCGTCGTCAACGATGCCCTAAACAACCGTAAGACCTTATGTGCCATTTCTATCGATATGAACGGCTTAAAGGGCATTAACGACACCTATGGTCACACCGAAGGCGACTACGCCCTTTCCAAAGTGGGAGAGTTCCTTAGGACTACCCGCGAAGACGACTGTGTCTGCGTCCGTTTCGGCGGCGATGAATTCGCACTGGTATTCGCGGATTACAAGGCAGAAGAGAGAAGCGAGCGCTTTGTAGACACAATCTTAAGCAAGTTCGATGCCGAGAACGCTTCAGGCAATAAGCCCTACAAGCTTGAATGCGGCATCGGTACCGCCTTCCTGGTGCCCGATACTTATCAGGACTTAGAGAAGGTCTTACTTGAAGCCGACATGAAGATGTACAAAAATAAAAGAGACTTAAAAGCAAAGAAAAACTAAAATGTGCCCGTGAGCCGATTTTCGTTCTTTTTCAGTCGATTCACGGGCATTTTAAGTAGTCGATTTAATATATTTAATTCTGAAAAATCAGAATTAATTTCAAGTTAATTTGCTGTTTCCTTGGTGGTAATGGGGTGTAACTATTATTAAGATACAAAATTAATAGTAGGCGTCCGGCTATCGAGGGGATAAGCCGGGCGCTTTTTGTTGCGCAAATAACGCATACAGGCTGGCCCCAAGGGTCCCCCAGATATTTGCCCTGCGGACACGTTCGCACTCTGTTCTTTGGAGTAACGGTACGTAGGCGGCTTGAGGGACACCCGCCAAGTACCGACTCGTCGAAAAGGTCCGCAGGGCAAATATCTGTGGAACCCTTTTGAGTTATTTGACGCATCAAAAAAATAGAAGAGGGAAAATGAGACTGTTGATTCAGCTTGTTAATAAAGCAAGCGTTACTGTTGATGAAAAGGTTATAGGGAAGATTGATAAGGGGTATCTCGTTTTTTTAGGAGTATCGGATAGTGATACAAAAGAGATAGCAGATAAGATGCTTAAGAAACTCGTGAATTTAAGGGTTTTTAAGGATGAGAACGATAAGACCAATCTGTCGATTAATGATGTGGGCGGGTCGGTTTTGATGGTGTCGCAGTTCACTCTTTACGCGGATGCGAGGAAGGGTAACAGACCTTCTTTTACGGGGGCGGGGGCGCCAGAGCATGCTAAGGCTTTATATGAATATATGATATCCGAGGCAAGGGAGACGTATTCTTTGCACACCGAGACGGGAGAGTTCGGGGCGGATATGAAGGTTAATCTTGAAAATGACGGTCCGTTTACAATATGGCTTGATTCGGACGAAATACTTAAATAAAAGTTTTGGGAGGATTTTTTATGGACAAAGCATTCGTGGTGGGAGCCGTTAATGCATTTTTGACGGAGGAGCCCGGAGTTTATGCGATTGAAGGAAAGGCGACCGGTTTTGTAACGCCCGGCGAGCATCTTCTTTTGACGGACCCGGGAAGAGATACGGACAGAGTGCATCGCGTAACGGTTACCAGGGTAGGCCTTAGAAGAGGCAAAGAAGTTGAGCCTGTGAGCAAGGCCGGAGAGTGCAACCTTCTGGTATATTTTGAGTGCGAAGGAAAGCTTAAGTTAAGAAACGGCATCGTGCTTCATTCGGAAAGCGCTACAGATCGTGAGGTCAGAAAGGCCTATGTTAACGTGCTCGGTAATGTATTTGTGGCCGCAAGAGACTTGGATCTTAATGAGAAGGACTTTGGTTCCATGGAGCTTACCGACCTTGTGGAAATCTGGAGATGCTTCTGGCAGTACGCTTCCAACAAACACTTTGGGGACAGCGAAACCGACAAATACAAAGACAGACTCGAAGGCCTCATGAACGCTATGTGCGAAAAGATTTTTGAACTTGACGGTCTTAACATTATTTATTCCAAGCGCACCAACGAGCCCTTTATGTTTAACAACGTACTTACCAGAGGCAAGGGCGCTTACTACTGCACCTTCCCCGACATAATTGTTGTGACGGAAGCGGACAAAGAAAGAGTCATGGAAAGCTTTGATCCCGAACTCTTTGAGGTAAGACATGTTTCCAAGGACAACATGGTTCCTTTCCTGGGCGGATGCTTCTACATTAATGGCGCCGCAGGAGTACGTTTTAACGATACCGATGCCAGAATTCCCGCAGAGACACTGGTGGAGAAGCCTTCCGACGAGGGTGATGAATACGGCATCAGCAATCCCGACTTTGTAAGATGGCTTCTTCTCATGAATCAGCTTACGGATGACGGCAGCTCCGACAATTCCGTTGCTTTCGGCATGTTCTCAAGCAAAATGGAGCAGGAGCTTGTTAAGGCCAAATTCTTAATTCCCGCCCAGCCCGAAGGAGAAGGCTTCAGAATAGCCGTTCAAAAGGGCAAAGGCGAGAAATCCGCAGCAAGACTTTACACCGACTGGGGCAAGCTTCGTATAGTTTACGACCCTACCTGGGCAGGCATTCTTCAGACGGTGGATGAGATAATCGAAAGCCATGACGTTATCATTAACGCAACAGGCGAAACTTCCAGAGCTTTGTACCTTACCAAAGAAGACTACGAGCGCATTAAAGCAAGAGTTGCTTCAGGCGGAGAATAAATTTTATGGCAAAAGATATTTGCAAAGTAAAAAAATACGATGTATTTGAAAGGGTTTTTAGCGGCAGGACCGACGGAAACCCTTTCGTCGATTATGATATTAAGGCTGTCTTCGAAAGCGAGGGCGAAAGAAAGGAAGTAAGCGGCTTCTACGACGGAGACGGCAATTACGTGATTCGTTTTATGCCTTCTTTTGAGGGAGAATATCGCTATACCGTGAGGGGTTCTTTTTCCGATACGGAATATACGGGCATCCTTAAGGTAAACCCTGCGGACCGTAACAATCACGGACCTGTGAGGGTCAGAAACCGGTTCCACTTTGCTTACGATGACGGAACGCCTTACTACAGTGTGGGTACCACCTGCTATGTGTGGGAACTCAGGGACGACAAACTGATAGATGAGACCCTTAAGAGCCTTAAAAAGGCGGGCTTTAACAAGATCCGCTTCTGCATATTCCCGAAACACTATGTTTACAATCTCGATGAGCCCAGGTCATATCCTTTTGAGGGTACGCCTGTGGGAAGCTACCTTCTTACTCCAGAGAATTTCATGGAGTACGATTACCGCACCACCGGCAATAACTGGGACTTTGAGAGGTTCAATCCCGGGCATTTCAGACACATAGAAAAGTGTATCAGGGCGCTTAAAAAGATAGGTGTGGAGGCGGACCTTATCGTGTTCCACCCTTATGACAGATGGGGCTTTTCCAACCTTGAGAGAAATGTGGAAATCCGTTATATGAACTACATCATTAACCGTTTTTCCGCTTTTTCCAACGTATGGTGGTCCATGGCCAACGAATTCGACATTCTTCCGAACAGAGACGATTCGGTGTGGGATTTCTACGGCAATTTCTTTCTCGAGCACGATCCTTACAACCATTTGCGGTCCATTCACAACTGCTTAAGGCTTTTTGACCATAACGCATCCTGGATTACGCATGTAAGTTATCAGCGCATGGATTTGTACAAGACCGCCGAGGACACGGACGAGCTGCGTGAGCGTTACGGTAAGCCCGTGGTATTGGACGAGATAGCCTACGAAGGCAATATTCAGTGCGGCTGGGGCGATATTACCGGCGAAGAAATGGTAAGACGTTTCTGGGAGGGCGCAATGCGAGGCGGTTATCCCGGTCACGGAGAAACGTTCCTTGACAAAGAAGGCATTCTTTGGTGGTCTCACGGCGGTAAGCTTAAGGGTGAAAGCTGGAAGAGGGTTAAGTTCTTAAGAAGTATCCTAAACGACACTCCGGGACTCGGACTTAAAAAAGTAAGAGCCGAATGGGACTGTGTCACCGCTGTTTGCGAGGATGATGCCCTTGAAGAGGAGACCGGCTACCGCATCGATTATTTCAGCTTCATGCGCCCCGGTTTCAGAGAGTTTAATTTCAAGGATGGCTGCGACTACACGGTTGAGGTTATCGATACCTGGAACATGACCGTTACCAAAGCGGGAACCTATAACGGCAAGTTTAAGATTGAACTTCCGGGAAGACCTTACATGGCAATAAGACTAAAAAAAGCAAAATTTTAAAGATTTGTTTAAATTGACAGATAATTTATTGACTATGCCTTTTGTTGTGGTAAAATAGTTATATCAAAGGACAGGTACACAGTTCCTGAAGTGGGGTAAGACTTAATTTACTGGAGGGCAAAACATGGAACAACGCGTGCAGTATATCTATTCTAAGAAGTTCCCGGAGATTAAAATGAGAGTTATTCCCGGACACTTTGTAACGTCCCACTCCCACATTAACTATTATGTGGATCTGACCATGACAAGGTACAGAGAGAGCGAAGCCAAAGCAGTTGCCAAGGCCATCGCTTCCAAGTACTCGACCAATACCATAGTGGACACCATCGTTTGTATGGACGGTTGCGAGGTAATAGGTGCTTATCTTGCGGATGAGTTTACCAAGGCCGGCATTATTTCCATGAATGCTCATAAGACAATTTACGTGGTAAGTCCCGAGTTTAACTCAACGGGACAGATTATTTTCAGGCAGAATCTTGTGCCCATGATTCAGGGCAAGAATGTGTTCCTGTTACTTGCTTCCACCACCACGGGCATGACTCTTCACAGATGCCTTGAGTGCATCAATTATTACGGTGGCCACGTATCCGGTATTACGTCCATATTCAGCCTTATCAATTCCGTATGCGGCATACATATTTCCTCACTTTTCAAGGCGGGAGATTTGCCGGATTACAAGGTTTACAGCCATGAGGACTGCCCTCTTTGCAGGGACAAGGTGCCGATTGATGCCTTTGTAAACGGTTACGGATATTCGGAACTAAAATAACACTTAATAAACGGAGCCGCGCAGATTATTCTGTGGCGGCTTCTTTTGCGTTAAGGGGAAAAAGAGAATATTACGAAAAATCAACCATTTCACGACACTTTAAGTTGATTTCTGACAATTTTGGTAGTAAAATATATTCACATTGGTGTATGGGTTCAACAGGTTTTTGTGGTGAACCAATGAGAAAGTATGAAGCGCATCGTAAAAGCGAAGATGCTCTGAGAAGAAGCATCGACGTGATATATCGGGAAAAGGATACGGATGCGGCCGTTGAAAGAGTTCTTTCGATAGCGGCGCGTTTTTATAGTGCCGACAGATGCTATCTCTACGAGTATTTTGAGGACGAAACCTGTTACAAAAACACCTATGAGTGGAACCGCGACGGCGTAAGCCCCATCGATAAGACCATGACCTATTCCGAAGACACCATCAATTCCTGGCTGGAAGACTACGGCAAAGAAGGCGAAGTTTGGATAGCGTCGGTTGAAGACGAGATTAAAGACGGTTCCGTTTACAATACTTTACTGGCTCAAAAGGTCGAAAGTATTATTTTCTGTCCCGTCAGAAACGGCAAAAGCATCATGGGCTTTTTGGGCCTTGACAATCCCAAGAAAGCCGTGGATGACAGGTTCTTACTTCGTTCCCTTTCGGTTATTATCTACAGTGAAATAGCAAGAAGAAGACAGGTCCGCCTCCAGGAGAGAGAGGCCGAAAAACAAAAACGCCAGTTAGAGCTTGATAAGTCCATTATCGAGGTCCTGGCCAATGAATATTCTTCTGCTTTTTATGTTGATTTGGATACGGATTCTTTGACTCCCATCCGTACGGATGCGGCCATGGAGGCTCACTTCGGGGAGTTTTTTAAGAGTAAAATCGGCTATTCTCCCGCCTACAGAATATATGTAAATACCGTGGTTCAGGAGGACGACAGAGAGGATTTGTTCTTTGCGGGAAGCGTGACCCATTTAAGGGAAGCCCTTCGCGAAAACAGCCTTGTCATAAAGCAGTACCGTTGCTTAATCAACGGCTCTGAGGAGATTTTTGAGGCCAAGGTCGTTAAGGTCGGAAACATTCACCAGCGTCCCAAGATTGTGGTTATAGGTCTTGCTAACCGTGAGCTTGAGAACAGAGTGGAACAGAACCGGAGAATTGAACTTATAGAGGCCAATAAAAGGGCGGAAGAAGCCAGCAAGGCCAAAAGTACGTTTCTTTTTAACATGAGCCACGACATAAGGACTCCCATGAATGCCATCATCGGCTACACCGACATGGCCGAGGCCAGCAAGGGCGACGATGCCAAAAGAAACGACTGCCTTAAAAAGGTTAAAATAGCCAGTCATCAGCTTTTAAGCCTTGTTAACGACGTGCTTGATATGGCGAGAATCGAAAACGGCAAGATAGCCATTGAAGAGACGCCCAACGATATCAAGATTGCCACCACCAATACATTCCAGTTTTCAAAGCCCAGTGCGGATGCAAGAAACCTTCAGATGACGGTGGAGTATCGGGATGTGGAGCACAATATGGTGTTCTGCGATGTGCCGAGACTTAACAGGATATTTACGAATATAATCAGCAACTCCATTAAATACACCAAGCCCGGCGGAAGAGTCGGATTCATAGTGGAGGAACTTCCCGGCAAGCGGCTTGGATATGCAAGGTTTAAGTTTACCGTTACCGATACGGGAATCGGTATGAGCGAGGACTTCGTTAAGCATATTTTCGAATCCTTCTCAAGAGAGCGGTCCAGTACCGCAAGCGGTGTGGAGGGCGCCGGCCTCGGAATGGCCATCACCAAGGAACTGGTGGATATGATGGGTGGCACCATAGACATTAAGAGTGAGCTTGGAGTGGGCACCATAGTATCCGTAAGAATTGACTTCAGAATCGCCGAAAATGTGGCGGAGGCTCAGGAGGAAGAAGACTTGGGATACGACAAGGGTCTCGAGTTTAAGCGCGTTCTTTTGGCAGAAGATAACGACATGAACCGTGAGATAGCCAAGCACATTTTGGAGAGCAGAGGCCTCATAGTGGAGGAAGCCAATGACGGTTCCGTTGCAGTGGAAATGGTGCTTCAGAAATCCCCCGATTACTACGATTACGTGCTCATGGATGTTCAGATGCCTTACATGGACGGCTACAAAGCTACCGGTGCCATCAGAAGTTTTGCGGACTCCAAGTACTCGAAACTTCCCATTATCGCCATGACCGCCAATGCCTTTGAAGAGGACAAAAAGAAAGCCCTCATGGCCGGCATGGACGCTCATCTTGCCAAGCCAATTAACGTTAAAGATCTATTCAGAACGCTTCAGCGTTTTGCGTAAATAAAAAGACTGTGAGGAAGCGATGAATGTTTAAAAAGAAATGGTTCAAGAGGTTATGTATTGTTTTGGGCGCTTTGGTGGCGCTGTATCTTATTCTTTTTGTGATTAATGTTTTCTGTAACTTAAGTCTCAGAAAGTATATTAAGACCTTCGACCCCGTGAAGTATTCGGCGGACAGAATCGTTCCCGTCAAAGAAGACGGCTACATGACCATTACCACCGACAAAGACCTTCGTATCATGCACATTACAGATGTTCATTTGGGCGGCGGTTTTTGGACATACAAAAACGACAAAAAAACAATTTACGAGCTTATTACCATGCTTCAGGCGGAAGCCCCCGACATTGTTATATGCGGCGGTGACAACACTTACTGCCTGATTCCCCCCGGATACAACGGAAGCGGAACCTTCAACAATAAGATGGTGGCCAAGACCTTCATAGATATCTTCGACCACGAGCAGGTTTATTTTACCACCGTATTCGGCAACCACGACACCGAAGCCATGGACTACGCCAGCAGACAGGACATAGGCGATTTGTACGCAAGCGACTATTCGGAGTACTGCTTCTTTGAAGAGGATTTCTCCGATGAAGGCGGCAAGCCCATTCCCAGTGTCAGCAACCAGTTCATACGCGTTAAAAACACCAAGGGCGAGATTGTTAAGCTCATAATGCTCATTGACTCCAATGACTACGTGGACAAATCCTTCATGGCAACGGTCAAAGGCAAATACGATGTAATCCACGATGCTCAGGTTGACTGGGCAGCGGACACCATTAAGACTATGTCCAAAGAAGCCGGACTTCCCGACGGAGAATACTTAAAAACCCTTACTTTCCTGCATATTCCCATCGGCGAGTACAGAACCGCCCTTGACGAACTCATCGAAGAAGTGAAGGACGACAAAGGAAATATCATCGAATTCAAACAGAAAGCGGACCACGGCAACACCGAATTTATCAGCGGCGGCTGGGACGAAAAAGTATGTTACGGCGGACTTCACAGAACGGATGCAACTCCCGACAAGCTCGACAAATTCTTTGAAGTTCTCTGCGAAGACATGGGTGCCGTTGAAGCCATTTTCTGCGGACACGACCACGTTAACAACGCGGTAGTCAAATACAAAGGCGTAATTCTTTCCTACGGCTATTCCGTAGACAACGAAGCCTACGGCGACAAGATAATGCACTCAGGTCTCCAGCGCGGTGCGGTGGTAGTCACCCTTAAGCCCGACGGAAGCTTCGATATCAATCACAAAAACGCTTATCTTGATTACGGTGTAGATCCTGCGAAATTTACGGACATATATTTGGACAAGCAGCTGTATCCCGATGATTACAGAACGGTTAAATAGTGAATAAGCGTGCCGGAGGCGATAGCCTCCGGTTTTTTTTCGCCCGATTCTTTGACGAAAACCATCGTTATGCTATACTCTCTATGTTGGGTTTATTTTTGCCGCAGTTTTTTAAGCGGTCGACAGACGCTTAGGCGGCTGATACTAAAGAGAAGAAGGGAATGTATATGAGTAAGATTTTTGATGAATTTAAAGAATACATTGAGGAAACCAATAACCTGGATCATGCCTCAACTCTTTTATACTGGGACATGGAGACATCTATGCCCGCGGAAGGCTTTAAAGGACATTCCGATGCCCTTGCATACCTTTCCACCGAGACATTTAAGCGCAGCACCTCAGAGAAGATGGGCGATTTTCTTGAGAAACTGTCTGCCAAAGAAGAATTCGATGCCCTCGATTCGGACTGGCAATACATAGTCAGGGAAATGAAGAAAAACTATGACGAGGACAAGCGTATTCCCGCCGATTTCTACAAAGAATACATAGTGGCTCAGAACGAATCCGGAGTGGCCTGGCAGGAAGCCAAGAAAAAGAATGACTTTTCGATTTTTGCGCCCCACCTTGAAAAGATGATTAAGATGACTGCGCAGATGGCCGAGTACAAAAAGCCCGGTATGGATGTTTACGACGCACTCCTTAATCAGTACGAGGAAGGCATGGACTCTGCTACTTACGACAGAGTGTTTAACAGCTTAAAGGAAGGACTTCTGCCTCTTCTTAATAAGATATTGGCGGCCAAGCCCTTTGACGACTCCAAGTTCAAACAAAAGTACGATATATCGTCGGAAAAAGCAGTTGAGAAGTTTTTGCTTGATTATATAGGCTTTTCTTTTGACAAGGGCTGCACCGGTGAGACCGAGCATCCTTTCACGCTTAACTTTGATTCCAAGGATGTGCGTGTTTCCAACCATTTTGGTGAGGATGATGCCATCGACCCCATGTTTTCGGCCATTCACGAAGGCGGACATGCGATTTTTGAGCAGAACGTTGCCGAGAAGCTTGACGGTACTGCAGGCGGTTCCTGCGAATATCTGGGCCTTCACGAGAGCCAGTCAAGATTTTATGAGAATATACTCGGCAGAAACATTAATTTCTGGAAGCCTATTTATGCAAAGATTCAGGAGCTTCAGCCCGAGTTTATGAATATTACCCTTGAGGAGTTCTACAGATACATTAACAGTGTCAGAAATTCTTTGATTCGTACCAGCGCCGATGAGGTTACTTATTGCCTCCACGTTATCGTGCGTTACGAAATTGAAAAAGAAATCTTCAGAAACCACGTGCCCGTATCCGAACTTCCCGCACTTTGGAACAAGAAGATGGAAGAGTACCTTCACATTACTCCTCCCACCGATTCCGAGGGCATTCTTCAGGACATGCACTGGAGCGACGGAAGCTTCGGTTACTTCCCCACATACCTTCTCGGCACCATTTATGACGGTATGTACATTGAGGCAATTGAGAAGGACCTGGGTTCCATAGACAAGGTTCTGGAAGAAGGTCGCATCAAGGACATCACTAAGTGGCTTAATGAGAAGATTCACAGGTTCGGAAGCACCAGAAAGCCGGTAGAAGTAATTCAGGCAGTCTGCGGCCGCGAAGTCAGCGCCGAGCCTATACTTAAGTATTTCAAAGAAAAATACACTCAGATTTATAATTTATAAAGAAAGATGGATTAGGATATGGAAAGAGAGCATTTGGGGAGCAGACTGGGATTCATTCTGCTTAGCGCCGGCTGCGCCATAGGACTTGGCAACGTTTACAGATTTCCCATGAAGGTGGGACAGTACGGCGGAGGCGCTTTTGTGCTTGTGTACGTGCTTTGCCTGATTTTCCTGGGACTACCGGTTATGGTAATGGAGTTTTCTTTGGGCCGCGCGGCGCAAAAGAGTCCGGTTTATATCTACAAAACCCTGACACCGGAGAAAAAAGGCTGGAACATTCATGGTTTCGTAACACCTTTTGGCAATATTTTACTTATGATGTTTTACACCACAATTGCCGGATGGATACTTAGATATTTCTTTAAATCCGCGGCGGGTGCGTTTAACGGTATGGATTCTGAGGCGGTAACAGGCGAGTTTATCGGCATGCTTTCGGACCCTTGGATGATGCTTTTGTTTACGGCTGTCATTGCGTTTCTGGCCTGTCTTGTGTGTTCTTTCAGCCTTCAGAAAGGTTTAGAGAGAATCACCAAGTACATGATGGTGGCGCTGCTCCTTTTGATGGTGGCGCTGGCTGTATACGGTCTTACCCTCGACGGGGCAAAAGAAGGCATCAGATTCTACCTTGAGCCCGACTTTTCCAAGATTAATGCCAAGGTTGTGTCAGAGGCCATGAACCAGGCTTTCTTTACCCTTAGCCTCGGTATCGGTTCCATGGCGATATTCGGAAGCTATCTCGGCAAAGAAAGATCCCTTACGGGCGAGTCCGTGAGCATTATTATTCTTGATACTTTTGTGGCACTGACTGCGGGACTTATTATTTTCCCCGCATGCTTTTCCTTCGGAATCGAGCCTAACGAGGGTGCGGGACTGTTGTTCTTAACCCTTCCAAACGTATTTAACAATATTCCGGGCGGAAGATTCTTTGGGGCACTTTTCTTTGTATTTATGACCTTTGCGGCTTTTTCCACCGTTCTTGCGGTTTACGAAAATATTATTGCCTGCGGCTCGGAAGTGTTTAAGTGGTCGCGCAAGAAAACCGCATGGATAGTGTGCGTAATGATGATTGTGCTTAATGTGCCTTTTATCCTTGGCAACAACATTTGGTCAGGCTTCCATGCATTCGGCATTGAGGGCAAGGACGTGTCCGACCTTGAGGATTTCTTTGTATCGACGCTCATGTTGCCCCTCGGTTCGTTAACTTACGTGTTGTACTGTACCCGTAAGTGGGGCTGGGGCTTTAAAAACTTTACGGAGGAAGCCAATGCCGGCAAGGGCCTTAAGTTCCCCATGTGGATGAAGGGATACGTAACTTACGTGCTTCCCGTAATAATTTTGGTAGTGTTTGTGCTGGGTATTATTTCTTACTTTGGCATAGGCCGATAAAGAGGTTTTATGAAGAATCTTATTTTTGATATTGACGGGACTTTATGGAACACCACAGGAGTGGTGGCGGGCGCCTGGAACAGGGCTGTTCGTGAAAAAAACGTGCCTGAACTTGAGAAGCTTTACGTTACTGCCGAGATGCTTCAAAAAGAATTCGGCAAGCCCATGGACGTTATCGCCGATGATTTGTTTGGGGATATCGATGCCGGGGTTAAGGCGGAGCTTCTTTCTTTGTGCTGCATATACGAGCATGATGCTATCGCGGAGTGCACCGACGACTTAAGATATGAGGGCATGACGGAGACCTTAACAGCTCTGGCCAAAGAACATAATCTTTACATAGTCAGCAACTGCCAGGACGGTTATATCGAGCTGGTGATGGAAAAGACGGGCTTAACCGACTTTATAAAGGACTTTGAGTGCTTCGGCCACACCGGACTTCAGAAGGATGAAAACATTCGTCTTGTGATGGAGCGTAACGGAATAGCCGACGATGATGTGGTCTATATCGGCGATACTTTCGGAGATTACACCGCCACCAAAAAGGCGGGCATTAAGTTTGTTTTTGCGGGCTACGGCTTTGGAGAAGTGGAAGCGCCGGACTATAGGATTGAGCGTATCGGAGAGCTTCTTACACTGTTCTAGGCTTACTATTTGTTAATTGCGGTCGGCTACAATTTTCTTTGTCGGGTAGAAACCCAAGAAAGGAAAAATATGAGCGATCTTGAGAATTTACAGGCCCTTAAGAAAATGCTTGAGAGAAAGGACGAAGAAGAAACAGCGTCCAAAACTCAGAAGGAGCAGCAGTTTATAGCCGATGCCACAAAGGCATACCTCGGACATAATGCGCCGGTTTCGGGTATTCAGGCTTATATGCCCGAAGAGATGATTGCTTTTTTGAACCTTCCCACGGCAGAAGTGCAGAGACGCATGGGCGGCATCTGGTGTGAGATGGATTACGGTGAGTTTGACACTTTCTGCTATCACATGAAGCAAAAGATTCAAAAGTCTCAGATGCTTCTTGACTGGAAGTCATAAACATTATAAAATCTTAATGATTCATGAGGGAGTAGCAGGCGGGCAACCGTAGGAAGTCACCATCACGATCGCAAGATCTGGCATACTTTAAATTGCAAGACTCATGTATAGCGGTATCACTATACATGGGACGATTATGAATTTTACCGGGTATAGTGCGCTATACCCGATTTTCATTTATAAAGGAGAGAAAAATGGTAACGGCACTTATTATTTTTGTACTTATGTATGTGGGAATGCTGGCGCTTTCCAAGTGGAGAGTGTGGTTTGCCCTCGGCGGAGCGGTAGCCATGGTGGTAACCGGTGTTTTATCCGTCACTGCAGTTCCTACGGCCATTAACTGGAATGTAATCATGATGATTACGGGTACCATGGGACTTGTAACACTCTTTATTGAAACAGGCATGCCTGCGCGACTTGCGGACTTGATGCTTAAGAAGATGCCCAATGCATGTGCGGCGATTATTGCTTTGTGTGTATTCTCGGGCTTGGTTTCTGCGTTTGTGGATAACGTGGCAACGGTTCTTATGGTAGCGCCTGTCGGCCTTGCGATTTGTAAGAAATTAAACATCAATCCTGTTCCCGTAATTATATCCATTGCGGTATCGTCCAACC
>JAEEGJ010015773.1_pt1 | contig 17528 bp, 12 predicted proteins | sample 8958761 | NCBI WGS metagenome assembly JAEEGJ01 (sample SAMN16246546, study PRJNA631951) | gut metagenome | biome: gut microbiome; feature: rumen; material: RS-attached | host: Bos | place: Iran: Karaj | collected 2018-10 | reverse complement strand
GCAATCTGGTCGTCCTTCGACGAGAACGAGTTGCTGGAGTTCTCCAGATAATAGCTCCGCAAGGGCGATGGCAGGAGATAGCGGAAGAAGGTGGTCTTATAGACGCCCTGCGGCCCGATGAGCGTGAGGATGGTCTGGTTGCAGGCGTCGTCGCTGAGCCAGCCCGCCACCGTAGCCACAAGCCATTTGTGCAAGGCCCAGCAAAGGAGTTCCTGCGCCTCTTCGAGGGTCTGGTTCTCCTGTACCGCGTCGGCATGGACATATGCCGCCAACTGTGCCACCCGGTCTTGCCGGTCCCACTCGGGCAGTGAACGGACATAGTCCCTGACAGGGTGGACGCGACGGGAATAGTCGCTCATGATAATGTCACGGACGTCAGGCTTCAGGACACGCTTGCCGGTATCAGCGGCCATCCGCTTCCGGAACGTACAGAGGTCGGCATCTTCGATGAGTTTCCACTCGCCATGTCCTTCACGGAGGGAAGTCTGGTCGGTAATCTGGTTGTAGATGACCTCCACCTGATGGCTGCTGAGCCACTCGACGATGGCCGGTAGCGTGATCATCGACACCTCCTTGGCACGGCCCGCCTTCGAAAGCCGCCACGTGCCGTTCTCGTGCTGACGGTGCTGATAGACCCACCGGATGACGTCCTCACGCTCTTTTTGGTCGTAGTCGTTCCAGTTCTGGGCCGCCCACTCCAGCAAATCTTCTATCGGTGTGCCGAAACGGTTGAAGAGGTGGGCGGCATGCATCACATACTGGTGGTGGGTGCCGGGACCGTAGGAGATGTTCCGCTTGTTGAGCATGGTCTCGATGACCGCCCAGGCAGCCTCAACTTCGGCATGATGGGTGCCTACGGCATCCTCTTTGCGGCGCTTGCCTGGTTCGGTCTCCGCCGCGAGGTTGGCAGCCGCCGCTTCGTCGTCGGAGATACAGAAAGGTTCGGCATCGGGGTTGAGATAAGCGTCGGGATCGTAGGCAATACCCGAGAGACGGGTGATGTTGCTGCACTGGCCGTCGTAATCGACGCCACAGAGACGGGCGTAATACTCGTTTCCTTTTTTATAGGCCGCCCGATAAAGAATACCATTTCCCGGAGGAGAAAATTTGCACACAGATTCCACAGATTTCACAGATATATCCAGCGCAGGCGCTGCAGAGTAGCAGAAAATCACCCGAAGACCCTCGCCGCTGATGGTGCGATAGGCCAGGAGGGTATGGGGATCAGCTTTGACCTTTTGGAACATCTCGTCCGTAGCGGAAATGTGATCGATGTCACAGATGGAGAGGCCGGTGACACGGGTGACATGGGTGGTCTGCTTGCCGTTGCCGTTGAAGAGTACCGCCACTGAAAAGGCTGGCATGATAGCGTTCTTCACCTTCTTGTTGGCCTCGTCGCGGGTGATGGTCTTGGCGAGGTTACGATAGAGTTCGGTCTTGCTTTTGACACTCTCGTCACATTGGATCCACCACAAGATGGTGTCGAGCCCCACGGCTTTGCTCTCGTAGGACTGCAGATCCTTGAAGATACTGAGTTTCAGGTCGGTCATAGGCTGTCTTCATTAAGGACTTTCATCCTGAAGTAATCCTCAAATTCGTCGTAATAGCGGAAGAGTAACTTGCCGTATTCATTCCAGATGGCTATGAACTCCTTTTCCGAGAGCTTGGCGGCCATGCCGAGGATCATGACCGACACGTGGTTGAGGTCTGTCTTGGAACAATAATCCCCCTGAAAGTAGCGTCCGTTCATGTGATAGTTTGTGCGCAGAAAGTTCTGCATGCCTCTTGATTTTGCCATCTGCTCCTGGAGAACTCTCACGAGTAGCATGGCTGCAATGTGATTTTGTTTCATTTTGTGCGTAAATTAGAGTTAATTTGAAAAAATGTACTTTTACGCGACAAAATTAGGCATATCCCCAAATATGACTGTGCCACGCCATAGGGTGGCACAGTCGATAAAATTCTTGTCAGGAATTAAGAATTTTTAATAAAGCATATCGCAGAAATCTTCTTACTTTCTTGCGTCCCTGCGGTGGCAAGCGGCAAAGCCGAGCGCGCCCTACGGGTGATTTTTGAGAGGTTTATATGAGGCTGCACGGGGAGGAATGGATGAGGGGACTAGTAAGACAGGTATTCATGAATATAAGATGATATGATTATAGATACTGAACTTCTGGATAAAGTGTCGGAACAGGCAAAAGCATCACCAAGGCTTAGGATGAATTATAACTTTCATCAGAGTCAGGATGAGTTGTGCCACAGGTTCCTGAATGCTGTAGAGCCGGGGACAGAGGTGCCGATACATCGACATCCAACGAAGGATGAGACGTTTGTGATTCTGAGAGGGAAGGTGCGGGTGACTACGCATAGGGATGATGGGTCGATTATCGAGGACGTGATGCTATGTGCTGAGGAAGGTCGATATGGTGTGAATATTCCGAAAGGCGTGTGGCATACGATTGAGGCGATTGAGGCGGATAGCTGCATATTTGAGTGCAAGGAGGGGCCGTTTGTGGAGCATGAGGTGGATGGGATACTGAATGTGGAGAAGAAAAGGTGAAGGAGATTGGAAAAGGGGTATGGTTGATGAGGCTGTGCCTCTTTGTGGTTAATGGTTAAGGGTTCATGATTTAAACGATATGACAACGACTAATGACTTATGTTATAAATAATAATTATAAAGCCTATGTCATCAACATTTTCTGCTAAGGAGCCTGCATTGGGATACTATTATCAGATAATTCGTGGTCTTGTGCTATTATTGAATGAGACTCGAATGGTTAAACCGTGCTTGTCATTGGAGTGTCTTGATGACATTGCTATTGAGGACAAGGATACCGTTGACCTTTACCAAGCTAAACTACATATTAGGCAGGTCCAGATGACAGACCGCTCGTCTGATTTCTGGAAAACAATTAGAGTGTGGAGTGAAGGGGTTAAGGACGGAATATTTAATCTGGATACAACTATATTTACACTGATAACAACGGCTTCAGTCCCAGAAGATTCTTTTCTTTATTTGTTTTTTAGTGATAAAGAAGATGATAGAAAAAGGATATTAACTAAAATGGAGACTATTTCAACAGAGACAAGTAATGAAACCAATCTGTTGGGTTATAAAGCTTTTGCTGCACTTACTGAGCAGCAAAAGGTGAAACTAATTAACAACATTAGGATTCATGACTCCGAAGTATCCATAGATGATACAATAACTCAGTTGCGTAATAGACTGGAAGTATCGGCTCCAAGTCGTTCTTTGGATAGTTTTATTAATACTGTCATAGGATGGTGGTTCTGCAGTTGTGTTGATATGCTACAATCTGATAAGAAAGAGACCATATCAAAAGAAACGGTTAATAATTATATACAAGCCTGTCGCGATCAATTACGAGCAGATGCATTACCCGATGAATTTTATGACATGGTAGAAGTTGACGATGTGACGTTAGAGGAAAGTAGAAATAAAACTTATGTAAAACAGCTTGATCTTATAGGAGCTACTAAACGTGAAAGAAAATCTGCAATAAATGACTATCGTCGAGCTTATGGACAACGTTCGAAATGGCTCAGAGACGGTAGAGTGTCGCAGTCAGAGTATGATTGTTTTGACGCTAATCTTTATGAAGAATGGAAATCACGTTTTGAGCTATTGCAGGATGAGACGGAAGATAAAAACGTAAAGGAGCGAAAGGAAGCTGGTCACAAGTTTTATAGGGATAATTACGTTTCGCCGCAGTATAATCTGCCTTTGTTTAAGAATAAAGCCTCATTGTATATAACGAAGGGGAGTTTCCAGATGTTATCAGACGAAAAGACAATAGGCTGGCATCCTGATTATGAAAAAATGTTAGAAGAAGATGAAACCGTGGAATGAACGTTCAAATATAGAGGCATCGCTATTCAATCCTGCATTTTGTGGTGAATTGATACTACACGCGGTTGCTTCTTATAATAAAACAGTCAATCAGGGAGGATTCCCTTATGCATTGGCATATATTGTTTTGCCTTTCCTTTTGAGCAAGGACATTTATGAGGCTTTACCAAGTACATCTAGGACAGGTATGGTGTCTTGGCTTTATACTCACCGACATCTTACTACAACAATTGTAGAAAAGACAAAGGAGATGAAGGCCTATACAAATGAATCTTTACTTTTGTATGTTTCGCTGAATCTCTTGGCTGTGAATGACAAAGGATCATTAGAAATAGGAATGCGTAAAATGACCAAGAAAAGGAATTTTAATAGAACAGAGGTAGACCAACTGAAAAAACGAGCTGTTTTTATTGGTTCTTGGTTTGGGAAAGCAGGTGATGTGGCAACAATTTTTTCACTAATAGGAATTACAATTTAAAATGCAAATATCAAAAATCGTTCTATATAAAGACGAAGAACATAAGCGTGTCGTCAAGTTCAACCCTGGTAGGGTGAATATTATTGTGGGTGACAGCAAGACCGGCAAGAGTGCGCTGATAGATATTGTTGATTATTGCCTAGCAAGTGGCGGTTGTCATATAGCATCAGGTGTAATTCGTGATAATGTCGTTTGGTTTGCTGTTGTTGTAGGTTTTGGACAGGATTATTGGTTTTTGGCTCGTCAAAATCCTGATGTGAAGCAAGTTTCTACTACCTCAGAAATGTATCTTGCAAAGGTGGACGAAAACTACCTACCTTCGTTCGAAGACGTTTATCCCAATACAAATGTTGATGCCGTAAAAGAGTTCCTTGCGGCCAAAATAGGACTATCTGAGAACATACAGGAAGTGGATGATGGTGGGACTCGAAATCCACTTCCTGTAACCTTTATGCATAGTAGACAGTTCTGTTATCAGCCGCAGTCGCTAGTCGCAAGTCAAGATTTATTGTTTTACCACACAACAGACTCATTTGCCTTGCAGGCACTTAAAGATGCATTCCCTTACTTAGTTGGAGCTGTAAGAGATGACGTGCTTATTATTGAACAGCAAATAAAAGCATTGAACAAAGGGCTTCGTAGCCTAAATCGTGACAAACATGAGAGGGAAGAGATTGCTAATGATCAAAATAGTTTGGCTTATAGCCTACTGGAAGAAGCAAAAACATTCGGACTCATTGATATCAACTCAATAGAAACTATCAAAGATCCATTACCACTTTTGCAAGAAGTGTTGAAGTGGACGCCTGCGGATGTGAATGTGAAATCTGCAACTAATATTGATACTGAAATACAAAAACTTGTCAGCCAGCGGTCTATGCTCACTGAACAACTTGGGGATATACAAGAAAAAATCTCTATGGCAGCCAGCTATAAGAGAGAAGGCGAACTGTATCAAAGCGAACTTGGACTTCAACATCAACGACTCCAGAGCATAGAGTTGTTACCCAATGATAATATATGCCATTGCCCACTGTGCAATCAGCAAATAAGTGATCAGACACCTCAGATAAAAGAAATTCTGTCGTCATACCAAAAATTGTCTGCCGCATTAGAGGAATCTCAACAACAAGTAGATAGAACTGAAAATTATGTGGCAGAACTTATAGCTGAGGAATCTAATGTGAAATCGGGAATTGCACAAGTAGAAGCTTCGATTCATGCTTTATATAGGCAAAAGAATGACGCTCGAAAACTTCGAGATCTCAATGTACAGCGAGGGAAAGTTATAGGACGAATATCTTTATTCTTAGAGAAACTACAGGTACCAGAAAATGACACTCTTGATGATGATATTGAACGTCTAGAGAAAGAAATCAATGAACTGAAATTAAAGATAAGTAAGAGTACCAAGGAAGAATTGATGGCGGCAAAAACAGCAGTGATAAATTCCTACATGAATCAAGAATGGAAACACTCGCTTGATCTTGAAGATGAAGATGCAATCATACATTTTGATCCCAAACGTATGCAGATATATTCTATTTCGCAAAATGCAGAAAAATACGTTCCTCTGGACGAGATGGGCAGTGGCGCAAACTGGGTTGGGATGCATCTATTGGTTCATTTTGCGTTGCATAAGTTTTTTTCAATAAATGACAGACCGATACCACGTTATTTGATGATAGATCAGCCCAGTCAAATCTATTTTCCTTCTGACGGTGGTGAATGTAAAGATGTGGAGGCTGTGAAGAGAATGTTTAAATTCGTTATTGATAGGACAAATGAGATGAATGGTGATTTGCAAGTGATATTGACAGAACATGCTAATTTCAGTGAGGATGAATTTCAACAGTATGTGGTTGAGAGGTGGTATAATGGAGAAAAATTGATACCGGAAGATTGGTATAATAATTGAAGTTGAATATTAGTGCTACAAGGAAGCCTGAGATTATCAAAGAGTACATGCACATAGTTGGCAGTGACAAATAGACTTTATTTTGAAAATGGAAAACTGAAATGAAAATGATGTTTAAAATCAGCGATTATCTTGTAGGATTGCTAGCATTTGTATGTCTATACGCCATATTCCAGATAAAGTTTGACTTTACTTTCTGGATTGGATATTCCGATAAAGCGGAGGCATGGAATGAGATTATAACAAATCTGTCATATAGCTATTTGGCGGGTTTTATCTTCTATTTACTGACTGTTACACTGCCTCACGCAAAAATGAGAGGTAAGGTAAAGAAGGCACTAGAAGGAAAGGTGAATCAGATAGTAACTAACTATTGGGCCTGTATTGAAAGTGTGGTGCCGTTACCAAAGGGACTTACTAGAAACCTGACGAAGGAGGATGTCGTAAAGATGTTTAAAGAAGCTTCATCTCTGCAACTTTGTAGACTTAGTAGTATTGGGGTTAATGTTTCGGTAGCAGAATACATCAAAGTTAAGCATAAGGAAAATAAAAAACTAGCAACGGAGATTTTGGAATACAAATCGTGGTTGTCGTCTGAAACTATTGCACAGATTGAGATAATTAGGAATGCGAACCTAATGAGTGTTGCAATTAATATGACTAACCCCGTTTTGCAAGAGTCTTTGGATAATGAAGGAAGTAGAGGCGTGTTGGGAAGCGAGGTTTATGATATGTGGGAAGTAGCTAAAGGGATAAAGGTGTAGACTGGGGGCTAATGGAGTGAAATTTAGATAAACCTTGCGGGAAACGCAGAGAATAGTGACGGAGAATAGTATATGAACAACAGGGAAGAGGCAAGATTGGAGCAGCGGGTGAAGGAAATAGAACATACACCGCTGACAGGACCAGATATAGATGAGCCTTTCTATGTATTTGCCATCAAAGTGACCAGCGACGAAAGCGTTGGTAAGCGGAAATTGACGGCAGACAGACCATACTATCTAATGGACGGTTTTACGATACAAAATGATAGGGTGTTGGTAACAAAAGACCGATTCAAGAAAACGATTTATGACTATTATGATGGCGGTGGGGCGAATACGGATCCACATATATCCATAAATGCTATACTTGGTGAGAATGGTGCTGGAAAAAGCTCGCTTGTAGAGTTTGAGTTGAGGCTCATTAATAACCTTTCGGCAATCATTTTCGGCGAGTATGCAAAGGAATACGGATGGCCGCATCTGCATTTCGTGGATGGCGTGAAAGGGGAGATGTATTATCTGCAAGGCGAAATCGTGTACAAACTGACGCTAAACGACAGGAATGCCAGCCTAAATTGCTATTTCTGGCAAGATGATGAGGAAGATGGAAAGTATGTATTTAAGAATGAACAACCTGAATTAGACTTGATCAGGGCAAGACATATCTCATCAGACAGACCAATCAGGAGTATTTATTATAACAGCTATTTCGAGTCGCTGAAGAAACTGCTATCGAGGTTCTTTTATACTGTGGTGTTGAACCAGTCGGTGTATGCCTATAATACACGTGACTATAAGAAAGAGTGTAATAGCGAGGAGTATGAAATAGCTGTACGTAACGGCAGAAACCATAATGGGAAAGGAGAGGAAATACCTTATAAGACGGAGGATAAGTGCTGGTTGAGCGGCCTGTTTCATAAGAACGACGGCTATCAGATTCCGATAGTGCTAACTCCGTACCGATATGAGGGAAATTATGATATCAATAAGGAAAACCGTCTGGCTTATGAACGTCTGATATCCAATATGGTGCGGACAGAGGCGAAAGACCGCTTGATTAACGGACACTTGCAGGTGACATCTTTCGATCTTTGGCAGAAAACCTACGAATACGATCTCGAATATATTCATCAAAATCTGGGCTATGAGCAGTTTGGTGATGGGGAATTCGAGAGAATGAAAGAGATCACCATCGGTGCTTGGAACGAAGTGCTGGGTTTTGATATTTTGAAGGACAGCGCATCGTATATTTACAGGACTAAAGCTATCAATTATTTGGTGTATAAAACACTGAAGATAGCAATTACCTACGATGAATACCGAGACTACAGATATAAGTATATCAATGAAAGCCGTCCTTTCGATGAGGCGGATTATCAAAAGTTGGTTCAGCGCACGATAGCCAATTACTCACATGTAACCAATAAACTATACCGTACCATTGCTTATCTGGTATGGGATATTTATGAGATACATGGTGGAACGGAGGAAAAACCTGTGAGAGTGAAGATTGATGATATCAACAAGAAGTGGGTGGAAGCCTTGGGGAAGAAAAAGGCAGAAATTTCGAACCTTGTCTATACTACGCTAATACTGGAAGCAGCCATACCACCGCCATTCCTAAGGACAGGAATAGGGATGGTGGAAATACCATCGGGCATATATATACCCTTTGAATACCTCAGTTCTGGCGAGAAGCAGCAGGCCTACACGATTAGTTCGTTGGTTTATCATCTGAAGAATCTGGACTCTGTAGAAAGCGACAATAGTTCTAATGAACGTACTGCCTATAAGTATGTACAGTTGATATTGGAAGAGGTGGAATTATACTTTCATCCCGAAATGCAGCGACAGTTTTTGCGAAGCCTGCTTGACGGGATAAGACGGGCAAGCTTAACTCATATCAAATGGGTTAACGTTTGTGTTGTTACCCACTCTCCGTTTGTATTGTCGGATATTCCATCAAGGAACGTTTTGGCACTGAAGAAAGATAATTCGGAAGTGGAGAAAATTCCATGTTTTGGAGCAAATATCCATGAGATGCTGCGCCATTCGTTCTTTTTAGAGAATGGATCGGCGGGTGACTATGCCCAATGGCTGATAACGCGAATTGCAAAATGTCTGCGGGTAATGAGATGGATAAACGGGCGAGAACTGCCACCGGCATTTTTCCCCTCATTGGATGAACTGCCAGAAGAATTCGAATTCCTGGAAGAATTTAAATCATTTCTGAATGACGGAAAGTTTAGTAACGACGCCTTTAAAATGGTGAATTCGCAGGAAGTACTACTTTCGCAGATTAATATGGTAGAGGAACCTATCGTAAGGAGAGTCTTGCTTGATGACTATCATCGAACCTTTGTGGATGACGAGAGTGGCTACAAGAAATCAATGCGGGCACTACTTCAGTCGCAGTTGGACGCTTTAGGCGAATAAAAGGGGGAATGTATGTGGAAGTTAGCTATAGATGCGACGCTCGAAGCGGAGTATAAGAAGAAGTTACTCCCAGGACTGATAAAGCGGGTAAAAGCATGGGAAAAGGGAACTGGTAAAACAGCAATATACCGCTGGTTCCGAGCCGAGTTGTTGCCCGATTGGAATGAGGAGCATCCCAAGCGAACTGAGGTTCTGGAAAAGTTGTTGACTGCGAAACCGACAGAGGCTTATAACCTCAACAAACAGTTGATGGAAAAGCTGGTGATTGGCTATGACGAGAGTAAGCTGACAGGAAAGATGCCTCCGAAGAGCTACAGACGCAGATTTAGGGTACTAGAGAATATTTTTGACTATGAAGGTCAATTATCGGCCTCGAAAAGTAAATCATACTGGTTGGCAGAACGGATAGGTCATAACACTTGTACCTATTGCAACAGACAATATACCTTTACAGTGAGTGGTAGGAATGACAGTGAGCGCATTACGCGCCCTGCTTTCGACCACTGGTTCCCGAAATCGCTGTTTCCACTACTCTCGCTAAATCTATACAATCTCATACCGAGTTGCACTATCTGCAATAGTGGTGCGAAGGGCGACAAGATTTTTAAACTAGGAGAATATGTTCATCCATACGAACAGACAGTTGACGATCCACAGTTCAAGTTTGTACCAGAGGTGGCGAGTGAAGGAGGGTGGCATGTGATACTAGAAAGGGATGCTGCTGCGCATCCGGAAGTGGATAGAACTATCAATGCATTTGCTCTGGATAGGATATATGGCATGCATGGCAACTTGGAAGTTAAGGATATGATGGATTTTGCGCAGGCTTATAATGGCACATATCTAAAGAGCATCTACGAGAAGATGAGTAAGGATTTAGGGGCCTCTGGCTTTTCGCAAGAGGAGATTTACAGGATGCTTTTTGGTACAGAGATGGACCTAGCGAAGAATCTGGACAGGCCGCTTAGCAAATTGAAACGAGACTTGCTGGAGTATCTACATATTATTGAGAAGAGGTAAAAATAGATAATAGTTAATAGATAATAGTTTGTATGGCACTTTTTTCAGAAAGATATGGGTATATGAAGCCCCCGGAGGTTATCATTCGCGGAGAAATAACAGAGGAGATAGAAAATGCCATCTGCTCGGCTTATGACTATCTAAAAGAGTGGATGAATGATATTGATAATTACGCGGAACATGACCATTACTATAATGAAATGGGTGTATTCTTGTGGACTCAATTTCTGAATAAGCGAAAGGATGAGTATTGGCGCCGTACCAGAAATATTCCGGTTGAAGTTGTAAAAGACAAAGATATGCCTTGGTACAGGAAACTGGATATTGTAGAATTGTGCTGTAAATGGCTCCTGACTTCACGCGATCGAGGAATTCAATCTATAGAAGATGGATTTGTTAAGTATATGAATCACGAGTTTGATAGGTTGAATTATGCGTATAGAATTGTTGATAAAGAAATCGTAGAGATAAGCAGTGATCTGGAAATTGCGGCGATTGAAACGGCTCTCGATAATAGTGAAAATAATGTGAGGTTGCACTTACAATCGGCTCTAGGACTATTGGCTGAGAAGCCTGTCGGTGACTATCGGAATTCTATTAAAGAATCCATATCTGCAGTAGAAGCGGTTTGCCGGGAAATGACGGGAAAGAATAAATTAGGTGAAGCTCTGAATGAGCTGGCAAATAAGGGAGTTGAGATACCAAAGGTGTTGAAACTTGGATTTGATAAGCTTTACGGGTATACTTGTAACCCGGATACGGGTATTCGCCATGCCCTTATGGTTGACGAAGGAACATATGTCCCATCTTCTGCTGAGGCGATATTTATGATGGTGTCGTGTTCGGCGTTTATAAACTATTTGAACGCGAAAAAGGCAAAGGGTGTTTGATAAAGAGGGGGGGTGGTGATAATATCGCTATTAATGACTACGTAATAGATATAAGCATGGATTATCCTATAGAAATAGAACAGATGGATTGTACACCTATAACCATAGACAATGGGTATAGGGTAATAGATGTGGAATTGCTGGCTAAATGGATAGCGCAACTCCTGATGGGAAACTCTGTTCATATAACACGAATTATTGAAGGATTAGAACCGCACTTTGCCAATTTAAGGAATGAGGCAATTGATGGGTTGATAGCAAAAATAGATGTTCCAACCAGTGACAAAACAGCTATATATAAGCGAGACGGATGGCTGTTCCAGATGATGTCGTGGATAGCTTTGAACATGAATCTGCACGCTTCGTTTGATAAAGAGCAGATATACATGAATGTACCCCATACGGCTGCGGCTCAGCAAGGTATTGATGGCTTTGCACTTGTGCTTGACAAAAACAGAATGATTAAGCATATTATCATAACCGAGGATAAATGCACAAAAAATGCCCGGGGAAAGATAACCTCACAAGTATTCCCTGAATTCGAAAAATACGAGAAGGGACTTAACGACCCTAGAGTGCTTGCGGAGATTGGTGGATTAATCAGAAATGAAGATGGCGGCGCTCTTTTGATAGGCGTACAAGACGACATTACGAAAAGTCAATACTGGGTGTATAGAATAGGTATAACCCGTCAAGCAGCGCAAAATGACCAGGATGCAAGAATTGCTATGTATGATGGTTATGAAAAGGTGGTAAAGGGGAATATGAAGCGCAGAGACGCTTCTTCCATTCACATAGATGATTTACGAAACTGGATGGCCAGTTTAAGTAAGATGGTGGTAAAAGAATTGGAAGCAAAAAAACGATAGCCATGTTTAATGTCATTACCGCAGACATGATTAAGGCTCTGCCCCCTATTGACGGGGTGGATGCAGAGAGATTACCCCAGTTGCTGTCGAAGGTATATGCCCACATACTAGGGTTGAAGACCAAGTATGGACAGGGAGAAATACCATTTGTGGCAGAAGAACTGGATAAGGACTATCGTATGTTGCGTAAACTGGCTTTTGCGCTGGAACTCTACCTTGAATCGGAAAAATATGAAGATTATTTGAGGCCAATAGCTTATGTAGCAGCGATGGCTCATAAAATGCTTGGCAAGATGGAACAGATGCCAACGCAATCATTGACCATAGACAGTGTACCATCGGATGTGTCAGCGGCATTGCTCTTTGTTATCGGAGGATATTTTGCCGATGCTGAGGAAATGGCACAGGCAATAAAGCCTCGCGATGAAGATAGCCTTGCAAAGAAACAGTTGATACAGTTTGTCTGCCTGCTTACAAAGGGGCATTTAAATGAAATAATTGAGGCAAAAGGAGTTGAGCCTCAACGGGATACTTTGGAAACACTGGCTGAAGATTTGATGTGGGGGCATTTGTCGATGGGGCTAAGGGTACTGGCAGCATCGTTGCTGGGGAGGACACATGATGACTATAGGCCCTTCTTCTATAAAGTGCAAGAGTTATCGATTTATGTTGATGAGGAAACGGAATTCCGATATGCATATACAGGAACTTTCAGACTATCGAGACTTCTCATAAGAGCTGCAGAGATGCTGATGAATCATTCTGTTGTTAACAATGTGGCTCGATACTTAACCAGTACAGAACACCTTGACGTTCTCTATAACATTGCAAATGCTAGGCCTTATCTGTGGGATAACCATTTGGATGCCATCAATAATGGGTTCCTGGAATTTGGAACATCTTCAGTCATTACTTTTCCTACTGGGGCAGGCAAGTCCACGCTTGTTGAACTAAAAGTGATGCAAGCAGTGAAGAATGGTGGAAAGGTTGTATATATTGTACCGACGCATGCTTTGGAAAGCCAAGCTAAGGACAATATGGCAAGGCTCTTCGGTCTTGACTCATACGAAGATTTGCAAATAGGTCGTGAATTTACCTTCATGGAGGAAGATGACGATATGCCAGTGATGGTAATGACACCCGAGCGTTGCTCCACCTTATTGACATTGCATCCTGACATTTTTGAGGGTGTGTCACTTGTGATGATGGACGAATTTCATATCATCAGTAGTGGTGACCACCGGTCACTAGGAGCCATGTTCTGTTTGATATCTCTTCTATCATTAGTACCTGAAGCAGATTATGTCCTTGTGTCAGCTATGGTAGAGAATGGTAATGAAATATCAGGATGGATATCAGAGGTAACAGGCAGACGATGTCTGAATCTATCAATGCCGTGGAAACCAACCAGCCAATTGCAAGGATGCGTTGTATATCAAGAGAACGAGGTGAAAGAACTCCTCCAATTATGTAAAACGGATAAAAAGGCCCGTAGGGAACAGGGTAAGAAATCGCCATCGACAGACCTTAAGAATCATTTAATGGCAAAGCCCTATTGCTTGTTTAGTCTATGCAATACGTGGGAGTCCCAAAGAATAGATGATTATTATTTGTCACCACTTGTTGACTATCCTATATCATTAGGCGTAGGCAAGTATTGGAACTTGATAGGAAACCGCAATGAGGTAGCAAGGCTGTTGGCCCAGAAGTTTGCTTCTATTGGAATGAAGACGATAGTATTTGTAGAGAACCCCGCGCAGGCTAATTCCATGGTGAAGAAGGTGGATTCTGAGATAAGCCTTAAAAGACTGCCTGCGTCATTAAGACCAAAGTTTAATAGCATTGTCACAGAACTTGGCGAGGTGAGTAGTTCTTATATTCAGCAGCAGATGGGAGCTGTGCAACATCATGGACAGTTGCTGCCAGAAGAACGATATATCATGGAGCAGATGTTCAAAAAGTCTGTTGATATCATGGTTGCTACACCAACCTTGGCACAAGGCGTGAATCTGCCAGTCGATATCGTGCTATTAGCAGGTGAAGACCGATACAACCCTGAGGAACAGGGACGGAGCCGGATGGAAGCCCATGAAATATTAAACGCTGCGGGAAGAGCAGGAAGAGCAGGCTTTCGATCGCAAGGAGCAGCAATACTGGTGAGTAATGACGTCATTGGCATAGACGGTAACAAACTGAAAGATACTTGGTTTAAACTTAAGGAGGAAATATTCTCAAAGGGAGATCAGTGTCTTAAAGTGATAGATCCGTTTGAGGAGTTGTCGTCGCGCGATGATGAGCCTATAACTACTGAACAGAAACTTGTTTTGATGAAAATGAATTTGCAAGGCGAGGGTAAACAGTCCTTGCTGAAAAAGTCGTTTTACGCATATCAGTTGAGACATTCTCAAAAACAAGAAAGTGATTTCGTAGAAAGGATTGAGAAGCTGGCAAATTCATATGAGGGGGAGAAAAATAACGGGTTGATAGAATTGTCGTTCAAGAGTGGTGTCGAAAGCGAAATCCTTGAGTCTTTCTATCAGTGGATAGGTGGGCATGAATTGCAAAAACATAACATGACATCAATCTTGGATTATTATTGCGACTGGCTTAAAGATTATCCGAAAGCATTAGGAAACCTGTTGGTATATGAGAGCACGATGGCAGAACTTAAAGGGTTGCTTAACAACGCAGAGGAAGAAGGACTGGATGCAGATGGTATAGAGAATTTGAATTACCTGTTGCAACTGTACCTGCATGGTAGTACGTATATGGAAATATATGAAGAATTGAATGTAAAAAGACCTGATGCGTACATGACAGCAGCACGAAAGTTCGTGTTGAAGATAATTCCCGAGTTGAGTTATGCCTTTAGTGTGCTGACTATGGTACTTATACAATTTATACAGGATCATGAAGGGGCGGATGCCGACATACCTGAGAATATCAAAAACTTTGCAACTTACTTTAAAGAAGGAGTTACTTCAGAGGGTATGCTCAGATATAAAACCAAGGGAAAGTTAATGAGAGTAGAATGTCATAACAACTATGCGAAATGAGGCGGATGAATGATTTTGAAAGGAAACTCTATCATACGGTTGTACATAACTCACTACTGTTTCTGGAAGATGGCTTAAAGAGACTGATAACAGACGGTAATAATGATCTTGGCGATACTATTGTGCTATCCTGTACCAGTATTCAAATTTCTCTGGAACTGGCCATGAGGGCGTATATACTCAGGAATAAAGGCCTGGAATTTATTATTGTCAAGAAACAAAAAGATAATAATACTGATGAAGAGATAGAAAAGCTATATGCAGAAAACAGACTTAAAGTGATTGAGTTTGAAGCCTTGAAGAATCAGTTAAAAGAAAAGGATGCATCTGTTTTTACGAAAGAGGACTTCCAGATTATAGATGACTTCCAGACTTATAGAAATAAGCTTGTGCATTTCTGTTGCCCGTTGGATAATAACGAATTGTCGAAGCTGAAGGAAAATCTGATGTATTATGTGGTTCGCGTAGTTCTATGTCTGCTGTATGACAATTATGAAGAGAAAAAACCTGCTGAGTATTTTGAAGAGTTGCTGGGATGGGATTTCTACAGGACGCTGATAAATGATAAGGGTTATATACGAGCCATACAACAATTGGCCAAAGAACAGGCGAAAGATGTTGGGCTATGTCCGATATGTGGCAGAATTGCCTATTCGATAGAAGATGAATTCTGTTATTTCTGCAACGTGCAACCTTTAGAGGACGAATGGGGCAGAACGGAGTGCATAGCGTGTGGGAGAAAGAACTCGGTGATTTATGACAAAATGAATATTCACCTGAAGGGCAATCATCACTCAATGCCAGGACTATGTCAACATTGTGAGTCGCATCCGCAGATTTTTGAATGCCCTATATGTGGTCAGACTTATTGGCAATTTTCTGATAAAGAAGACTGGATGTGCTATGATGGACATTGCACAACCCAAGGAGTTGATTATAAAGATTAAAAAATGCCACCCCGGAGGGTGGCCGATGCTGTAAGTATCCCTTGACTACCGCCGTCGCGGAGAAAAAACGGGATACTAATTACACAAGTGTAATAATAGAGAGATGCCGAAGCGTGGATGAATGGCTTGGTTTCCTGTCTCGCTCGTTGATGATTTCACCGGGCTTTTCGGGTTTCTCCCGACGACATGACACCCCGTCCTATATTAATCAGTCCAGCCTCCCTTCGGGAGTATGTCCTGAACATCCACTTGTTTAACGTCGCTACCTCCATAGTCCGACGGCCTATCCATTGGCGGTGCAAATATACAAAATAATTATGAAATATCCTATAAATTTTAAAGGAAAAACGAAAAAACAGGTTACTAAACTGAACCTTTCTGGTTTAGGACTGAAAGAATTCCCTGAAAACGTGTTTGATTATCCGAATTTGACAAAGCTGGTGCTGAGCAGCAACAAGATTAAAGTTATCCCGAAGGATATATTGAAACTGAAGAAGCTGAAAGTGCTGGATTTGGCGAATAATGAGATTACTGTGTTGCATGGGGCTGTGTTCAGATTGCGCAAGTTGCAGACGCTGAACTTGTATGGGAATCAAATCAAGAAATTCCCCAAACAGGTAATGGACTCCAGCATTCAGAAGGTGATAGTCAGCAAGAATCCGTTAGAAGAGGGTGAACTGGAACGGTTGAAAGAGAGGTGTGAGGTGGTCTTTATATCGAATAATATAGAGGATAGTAACGAGGAAGTTACGCAGGAACCTGTAGTCTCGACAAAGAGCGACGTAGTAGAGGTAACGGTGACTAAAGAAGATAAGATGATGGAGAAGAAGCATAGTATATTTATCAGTTATTCGCATGAGGATAACAAGTGGTTAACTAAAGTTCTGAAGAACTTGAAGCCATTGCAGCGGTATTATGATAACGTGGACTCTTGGAGTGACAAGAAAATAATGGCGAGCGATGTTTGGAAGGATGAAATAGACAAGGCGTTAAAGAAGGCGACGATAGCCATTCTTCTCATTTCTTCTGATTTTGAGGCTTCTGATTTCATTACGAATGAAGAGCTTCAACCACTTTTGGACAAAGCACAGGCCGATGGTACAAAGATAATGCCTCTAATTGTAAGACCATGTGCATTTTTCGAGGAGTGCGGCCTTTCAAAATACCAAGCTGTAAACGACCCCAAGAAACCTCTTTCAGGAATGACCGAATATGAACAAGAAATGGCATTGGTAGATATGGTAAAAACCATCAAAGAAATAATAAGGAGGCCAGT
>JAEEGJ010015768.1_pt1 | contig 17530 bp, 16 predicted proteins | sample 8958761 | NCBI WGS metagenome assembly JAEEGJ01 (sample SAMN16246546, study PRJNA631951) | gut metagenome | biome: gut microbiome; feature: rumen; material: RS-attached | host: Bos | place: Iran: Karaj | collected 2018-10 | reverse complement strand
CACATAGAAAACGACAGCGAATACCGCACGATTCTTGAACAAAAAAAGGAACAGTACAAGGCCGATTTTGAAGATTCATTCATCAAGGGAAAGACAGTGGATGACGATGCGGCTGAAATCATAAAGCGAGCACAGAATTTCATCAGAATCATACTTGAGCCGATTTATCCCAATGTTGAATTTGACGACAGCCGTATTGCAAAAGATGCCCTGCCCCTGCTGGAATACCTCAAGACGGAAACAGACTTTTACAAGAGCAAGCTTTCGCCAGAGCTTCCACCCCCAGACAAGGAATGACGGTCACTCAAATGGAAGACGTGTTTTATTCCGACGGCCTGGATTTTTCATGCAAACAGTGTTCTTTCTGCTGCTGCGGATTTTCCGGTGTAGTCCTGCTTTCTGAACATGACCTTGAACGGCTTGCACAATGGGCCGACGTTACTGCTGATCAGTTCACCGCGATGTACTGCCGCTGGATGGAAGACGACCAGGGCAAAAAGTACCTGTCGCTGCGTGAAAGGCAAAACAACGAATGCATTTTCTGGGACAAGGGATGTTCCGCATACGAGGCACGCCCCACCCAATGCAGGACCTACCCATTCTGGACATCAGTTCTAAAAGACAGGGAATCATGGCAGAAAGAAAGTCAGGATTGCCCCGGCATCAACTCAGGAATCCACCACAGCAAGGAAGAAATCACGGAACAGTTGGAGCTGTACCAATCCCGAAAGCCTATCACAAAATGAATAAATGTGCTAAAATACAGCATTATGGAAAACACAAACAAGATACCGCGCTGGGACGTTTCTTCAATTTATCCCGGCATTGATTCCGATGAATACAGGCAGGCCTTAAAGGATTATGAGTCTGCGATGGATGACGTTACCTCCCTTTTGGATACCGCCGATTCCCTTACAAAGACAGCCAACGACAGTTTTGATTTTGCCACATGGCTTTCCAAATACCTGGAATGCAAGAACAAGGTCCACTATCTTTCAAGGACGCTTCATGCATTTGCATACATACTCTATTCAACTGACACGACAAACACCGCTTACCTGAACAACATTACCGCGGTTGAAAAAATGGGACTCAAGGTTGAACAGCAGGACATCCGATTTTCACGACTTCTTCTGGCACATCAGACTTCTCTACCCGACTTCTACAAGCGCTTTGCCGATTATTCCGAATACAAATACCTTCTTGAACAGACAATCGAAGACACACGCCACCAGATGTCCAGTGCGGAAGAAAACCTTGCATCCGACCTTAACCTTACCGGTGGATCTGCATGGGGAATGCTGCACGAACAGATCATCTCCAATCTTGCCGACGAAAACGGAAGGACGTTCAACGAATTAAGGAACCTTGCCTACGACCCCGACCCCAAGGTACGCAAAGAGGCATGGAAAAAGGAAAAGGAACTTCTTGCACAAAACAGAATCCCATTTGCCGCCTCCCTGAACAACCTCAAGGGGCAGACCGTAACGCTTAACCGCCGCAGGAACTATGGCACGGCACTGGAACGCTCACTTAACGCAAACCGCATGAGCAAAAAGACTCTGGACGCATTGATTGGGGCACTGGAAGATTCACTTCCCATGTGGAGGAAATACTTTAACGCAAAGGCCTCATACCTAAGGAAACATTCCCTGACTGCAAGCGAAACAGCCGGAACAGACAAAGACCCGGGTCTTGCATTTTACGACCTCTTTGCCCCGCTTTCCGCCAGTTCAGACGCTTCAGGAGAATCTCTTCTTGAAAAGAAATGGAGCTTTGAACAGGCACGCGACTATGTCCTTTCCGAATACAAATCATTCAGCGACGACATGTACGAGTTTGCAAAAAATGCCTTTGACAACAAGTGGATTGATGCCGAAGTTCGTGCGGGAAAAGTTGGAGGAGCCTATGACGAAGACTTTCCCAAGGGACACCAGAGCCGAATCCTTTCCAATTTTACAGGTGCCTTCAGTGACATAATCACGCTTGCCCATGAGCTTGGACACGCATACCACTTTAGCTGCATGAAGGGAAAACCGCCGGTATTCTACGATTACCCGATGACCCTTGCCGAAAGCGCCAGTACCTTTGCCGAAACGATTACAAAGCAGGACATGATTGCCGCATGTTCAGGAAACGACAGGCTGTGCATTTTGGATCTGGACCTGCAGGATGCAAGCCAGATTTTTGTTGACATCCTTTGCCGCTATTATTTTGAAAATGCCGTATTCAACGAAAGGGAAAAATCAGAATTGAATGCCGATGACTTCTGCCGCCTGATGCTGGATGCCCAGGAAAAAACCTATGGCAGCGGTTTGAACGGTGAACGCCATGAATACATGTGGGCGGTTAAATCACACTATTACAGCCCGGATTTGGACTTCTACAACTTCCCCTATGCCTTTGGTCAGCTGTTCTCTGCGGCCCTTTACATGAGGTTCAAAAAAGAAGGTTCAGAATTTGCAAAGACATACAGGGAAATCCTGAGCCAGACCGGAAACTTGAGCTGTGAGGAACTTTGTGCAAAAGCGGGATTTGACATCACGACAAAGGAATTCTGGAAGGGTGGAATGGAACTTTACGAAAAAGAAGTTGAGGCTTTTTGCTCGGAAAAGTAAGGCCTTATGCCTTGCCTAAAACAGCACGGTTCCTGCCGGCAGTCTTTGCCTCATAAAGGGCATCGTCAGCAATCTTGATGTAATCTTCAGGGAGATACTCCGGTAAAACCTTTATTGCCGTATAACCTGCACTCAAAGAAACAAAACCGTTTACACCGCGCACGAATGGAATCTGCAGGTCACGTACCTTCTGAAGCAGTTGTTCAACCATCTTACCAAATTCCTCTTCCGGAATGTCAGCTCCGATTGCAGTGAATTCCTCTCCACCATAGCGGCAGAAAGTAAGGTTATGCTCACGACCGAACTGGCGCATGGCAAGTCCCACGGTTGCAAGACACTCGTCACCATCCTGATGTCCGTATGTATCGTTGAACTGCTTGAAAAAATCGATGTCCATCATGACAACGTTCAATATTTCTACAGGCTTATCAAGAAGCTCATCAAGCTTGGAAAAAAGTACGCGTCTGTTGGAAAGCCCCGTAAGCACATCGGTATCACGCTGCTTGATCAGAATCTTGTCCTTATGGAAACTTTCAAGACGAAGCAAACGGATATAACCGCCAAGGAATGTACCCATAAGTGCAAATACAGTCGTATCAAGAAGATCCAGAATCGCAACCGGTCTTGGCTTTAACCAGAAACTCAGGATGACATGAATGACAAAAACAAAAATCGTCTCTATGATTACCCTAAAGCTTTTGTCGATGTAAAGGACAGGCAATGCAAGAAGCAGACAAGTAAAGGTCACGGCCTCATGCGGAGAACCGTACGGAGAATAAACACTCAGGAAAATACCCAGAAAATAGAAAATCAGGGTACACATGTGAATCAAAAGGGCTGAACGCCTGATTACCCAAGGTTTTTCAGAACGATAGATAAAAAAGAACACTATTGAAATCGCTGACTGGAACCAGTAGAACGTAGAGTAAGGCCAGCCGTAATTGAGGAAAATGCCCACGAACCCAAGCACCGCCTGTATCCATCCTAAATGAAGCATCAGGTAGCGGAACAGACGTATATTGGACAAATGTACTGTCTCAATGTTTTCGTACAGGAGACCTTCTTCAGTATGCGTATCCAGCCATGAAAAAAGATAAGGCAGCTTCATAATCGAAAAATCTTATTGCTTCTTCACGCTCGAAAGAGGGATTTCATAAGAATATGAAAGCGGAATGTTCTTTGCATATTTTGTATCCGGGAATGACAGTCCAGTATCCAGCATGAACACCGGATTGCTCCCGCTCTTATTCAACAGCTGGACGATGAATGCTCCGCTCTGAATCGTGTTCAAAGAAACGGTCATGGGAACGGTTGCGCTCTTGGATGTAATTCCAGTTGCTTTTCCAGAAGGAGACACTTTTGCAAGGGCACCACCGGCAGTTTTAAGCGAACAGTCCTTGATGTTGAATTCCCAGTCGGCATTTCCCTCGTTGGCAACATTTACGTCAAAGGTAAAATCGATGTTCAGGTCAATTCCATCAAGAATGTCTGTCGTAATCCTGTTTCCGGAAAGAAGGGTTGTGGCAATCTGTGTTGCCTTTAATATGCCAAGACCGCCGTTAACCAGCTGATCCTTAAGCTCGCTTAATGAAGGCATCTTTACCGCAACATTTGAAACGGACATCTTTGGCTTGAACACGGGAACATCGAAATCTGCGGCAACCGGAAGATCCAATGTATTTCCCAGATAGTTCAAGGCTGGAATATTGCTTACGTCCAGTGTAACAGTACCGTCAACTGCAAATGGCAGGGTCTTTTTTCCTGCTGTGGAACGGGCAAGATTTATTATTGAGGTATAAGGTACCTTGAAATTAAAGCTGTTTTTTGTCGTACCCTGGGCCTTTGCCTGAATACCGTTGCTTGTGCTTACGTTTGTGACTTTTGAATTGTCGTATGAGATGTCGGCATTCAAACCTGCTATGGAAAGGGATACGCCATAAGGATTGCTGATGGCATAGTTGCACTTGAATGTAATTCCTTCTGTATCAAGAGAGTTGATTGAGATGCCTTCCATGCTCAAAGACGGGGTTTGCAAAAGGCCTCCCAATGCACCAAGGCTTCCACATGAAAATGTAAGAACAGAAACAGCCAATGCAAAAAGCACGGCAAGAACGGAATTTCTTTTCATGATTTCCTCCACATGTTGTTATATTCTACAATATAAGAGTAAGAAATTCTAGTGGACTTTTGTTATTTACTGGGATATATTATAATTAGTGTAAAAATGGCAATTTTTCGGGGTATCCTGTGGATTTAGGGTGGTTAAATGACTGTTAACGAGATAAAAGAACGTGCGCTTGAGTCATACGGAGATTTTCAAAAATACATAATCACGGTTTTGTGCGGAGCCACAAGGGATAAGACCGGAGCCTTTTTCCCCCTGCAGATTACCGGACAGGCCAACGGAGACCCGGACATCCTGCGTTATTCCAAGGCAAACACCGGCAGCGGATATTCACTTGATGTAGAAACAATAGTCACACGCAGCAAGGGCCCCCAATCATACATCCGTAAGATCTTTTTTGAGACCGAGGACGACTACCTTTCGTTCATAGACAAGAAAAAAGAGGTTAAAAACCTGCGTACAGCCCTCCTGATGCTCCAGAAAGATAGCAAGATTACAAAAGACCAGCTAAAGGACTGGGCATTTGAAAACATACCCCACCTGATCCAGGACCACAAGCAGAACGTAAAATTCTGGGGTGACATAGCAATCAACGCAAAGGAAGACAAAAAACCGGAGCCAGTTGAAGAAAAAAAGGAAAGGGAACCCATTCCAGAGACCAGAGTACGCCTAAAATACCCCGGACAGGAAAAACCACGCTCATTTTTCATCAGGTTCCGCACGCTTTCCATCGCAAACCCCGCACGCCTTGGTGCCCTTGCCCCGGAAGAAATCGCACTTACACTGAACGACTTCATTCACCTTGACCAAACCGATTTTTTACGGGACATCACCACCGTCATCATAGTGGACACGGAGGGGGCATACCTAAGCTTCCCACGCACGGAAAACTGTCTGTGCATCTTTGGGAACGCCTATACACTCAATGCATTAAAGCTCTGCCAATGGTTCACACTGTACCGGCTGTTCTATTTCGGGACAATAAGCGAATTTGGATTTGACATGCTTTCCACATTCAGGATTTCCTACCCCAAGACAGAGCCCCTTTGCATGGACGATGCGACCCTCGTTCACTTTGCACAATATCTGGAAAAAGGTACACCTCTAAAAAACAATTCCATCCCCAGAAACCTTACGCAGCAGGAAAAAAACACTTTTGTTGCATTACGCCAAAACCCCGACAAGAGCCTTTTGAGCCAGGACCGCATTCCACCGGAATACATCCAGAACATAATGCACAACCTGCTGGAAGTTAAGCCTGACGAGTAATTGAACCTGAAAATACCGAAAATCATTGGGCAACGGAAAATTAAGTTGACGAAACAAGAGTCCGATTTTATAATGTAGGTATGAAATTCAATTATAAAAGATTTTTCAAATATGCAGGTTTAATCCTCATCTGTGCAAGCGCACTTTCCATCTGCTCATGCAAAAAGGAAAACAAGCTTTTGGGCAAATGGACTGCAAGCAATAATGTCTCAAGCTATGAATTCGAGGATTCGGATTACAAATTGAACATCGACATCATGTTCACGACCATATGCATCAAGGGCACATACCGTCTGGACGGAGAAAAATTCTACACAACCGCCAAGCAAACCTCATACGATAACGGCCAAAGCTGGGCTAAAAACAAGGGAGAATTGATTCCAAAGGAAGAATACGAAGGAAAGCTCCAGTTTAACGACGACGGCACAATCACAATCGACGGCCTTGTCTACACCAGATCCTGATTTTTAAGATGCCTGATTTTCTGATTTGAGGACCCCCTGAACGTAAGGTTAAGGTCCTTCAATTCCTGGATAAAGGGACCATCCACCAGCACGTCTATGCACGACAGCATGTCCGCCGTACATTCAATATGCTTTTTTCCATTCTCCGGCAGAAGATCCTCTTCGTAAAGATATCCTGTATAACACCATATCGTCTTTTTGGGATAAGTTTCCCTGACGCGATGTAAGAACGGAGCCAGGACCCTCTGATTTTCTTCCTCAAAGGGTTCCCCTCCCAGCACCGTAAGTCCGCTTATGTATTCAGGAGCAAGATACGACAGAATTTCATCCTCCGTATCTTTTGTAAACTCCTTACCGAACAGAAAATCCCATGTCTTTGCGTTAAAGCAGCCGGGGCAATGAATCCTGCATCCCGACACAAACAGAGATACTCTTACGCCCTCTCCATCCGCTATGTCGGTTTTCTTTATTTCCCCATAATACATGTTTTTTCCGTCCAGATGACCAAAGGCCTACAGATGAAGTACCCGCTCCTTGATTTCCTGGGTACGACCCTGATTCCAGTATTGGGTTCCGATATAACCACAGGTACGACGAGCAACATTCATGGTTGACTGGTCATGGTTCTTGCAGTTGGGGCATTCCCACACCAGCTTTCCGTCCGCATCGTTGATGATCTGAATCTCACCGGTGTATCCGCATTTCTGGCAGTAGTCGCTCTTGGTGTTCAGCTCGGCATACATGATGTTGTTGTATATGTGGCGAAGCAGCGTCATAACCGCCGGTATGTTGTTTTCCATGTGCGGAACCTCAACATACGAGACGGCCCCTCCCGGTGACAGCTGCTGGAATTCTGATTCAAATGTAAGCTTTGTAAATGCATCGATTTTTTCGGTTACGTTTACATGATAGCTGTTGGTGATATAGTTTTTGTCGGTAACACCCGGAATGATTCCGAAACGCTTTTTAAGGCACTTTGCAAACTTGTATGTCGTGCTTTCCAGCGGAGTTCCGTAAACTGAATAGTCGATGTGCTCCTCTTCCGTCCAGTTTTTGCAGGCATCGTGTAAGGCATGCATTACCCTGAGTGCAAAAGGCTTACCTGCATCGCTTGTGTGGGATTCACCAGTCATGTAACGGACACACTCACAAAGGCCTGCATATCCAAGGCTGATTGTTGAATATCCGTTGTAAAGGAGCTTGTCGATGACCTCACCTTTCTTAAGGCGTGCAAGAGCTCCGTTCTGCCATAGGATTGGAGCGGCATCACTCTTTGTACCGATGAGCCTCTTGTGGCGGATTTGAAGTGCCCTATGGCAGAGTTCCAGACGTTCATCCATTATCTTCCAGAACTGTTCCTCATCTCCACCTGATGAACAGGCTACATCAACAAGATTGAGCGTTACGACACCCTGGTTAAAGCGACCATAGTACTTTGGCTTTCCGTTTTCCGGATCGATGTAAGGAGTCAGGAAAGAGCGGCATCCCATACATGGATAGCAGTTTCCGTTTCCATTCTTGTCCACCTTTAGTTCCAGCATCTTTTTTTCGGAGATGTAATCGGGAACCATGCGGCGGGCTGTACACTTTGCGGCCATTTCAGTGAGGTAGTAGTATCTTGAATTCTCTTCTATATTGTCCGGTTCGAGTACGTAAATCAGCTTGGGGAATGCAGGGGTAATCCATGCACCCTTTTCGTTCTTTACGCCCTGATAGCGCTGTTTGAGAACTTCTTCGATTATAAGTGCAAGGTCGGCTTTTTCCTGTTCGTTCTTTGCCTCATTCAGGTACATGAATACAGTGACAAAAGGAGCCTGACCGTTGGTGGTCATAAGGGTGATTACCTGATACTGGATTGTCTGTACACCGCGGGTAATCTCATTTCGCAGCTGACGTTCCACCATGAACTTGAACTGCTGCTCGTCCAGCTCCATACCGAGTTCCTGCATGGTCTGACGAACATCCTTTTCTATCTTCTTGCGGCTTACGTCAACAAATGGTGCCAGATGAGAAAGGGAAATGCTCTGTCCACCGTACTGGCAGCTGGCTACCTGTGCGATAATCTGTGTGGCAATGTTGCATGCAGTAGAGAATGAATGGGGACGGTCAATTCTTGTTCCGCTGATTACAGTTCCGTTCTGGAGCATGTCCTCAAGGTTTACAAGGTCGCAGTTGTGCATGTGCTGTGCAAAATAGTCCGCGTCGTGGAAATGGATGATTCCCTCATCGTGTGCGCGTGCAATCTCGGGGTCAAGCAAAAAGCGGCGTGTAATGTCCTTGGAAACTTCTCCAGCCATATAGTCACGCTGAACGGAAACAACAGTCGGGTTCTTGTTGGAATTCTCCTGTTTGACTTCCTCGTTGTTTTCTTCCAGAAGAGTAAGGATCTGCTTGTCTGTAGTATTGGACTTACGCATGAGCTCGTGGCGGAAACGGTAAGTAATGTAAAGCTTGGCAACCTCGTAGGCTCCGTGCTCCATGATTCCCGTCTCAACCAGATCCTGAATATCCTCAACATTCAGGGCATGACCTTCTTTGTGGCACTGAATCTCTATGTCATCAACAATAGATTGTATGCTTGACTCAGAAAGTCTTCTGTTACTTCCCACCTGTTCATTTGCTTTTCTTATAGCAGTAACGATTTTTTCGCGGTCAAAAATTACTTCTGCGCCGCTGCGTTTGATGATCTTCATCCCCTCGACCTCATTTTACAATAACACCATATATAGTGTAGTTTCCAACAGGTCAACGACCCCGCCAATTATTTTATCGGCAGGAAACAGAGTAACTTTGTTGAAAATTCCGCTAGATGTGGTGGATTTATGGTTATAGTCTACTAGCGATGGTGTAATTAGTCAATATCGAAAAAAGTGGACATTTGCGGTCTTGGAAAGCAAAAATAGCGTCTCTTTGGGTTTTGTTCAACTTTTACGGGTACAAATTTTTTTTAAAAATTTTTCATGCCGTATTGGTCAAATAAAACCCAGTTTTTAGGGTACAGATGCAAGCTTTCGCTTGCTAACGAGTTTTGATTTGCTCACGAAGGCTCGCATTTTTCCTTCGGAAAAAGCATCAAAACTCGAATTTAAAAGGCGTGAATCGCTCTGACAAGGTATTTAGAATTCTTTGAATCAATTGTGGCAGTTTTGTTCTTTCTGGCCCAGGCTGAACCTTCTCCTTCCTCTGAGGATGACCAGTAGAAGTCCTTGCTGGTGCATTTGAGCTGTTCAAGAGTAAGGTTTTTGAATATGAGCTTGAGTTCGTCGGATGAAGGCAGGTACCAATCTCCGGGGCTTGTGGTCTTGGTTGAATAGACTGAGCATACATAGGCGGCGCAGTTTTCCTTGGTTAAATCTTCAGGACAGAGGCCGGCGTTTGCAATCAGGAATGTGTTGGCCTTTCCCGCTCCTATGCCGTAGATGTTGTCCAAATCTTCCAGAAAGCTTGCCTCAGAGGGAATCCATGTCGTTGCCCCCAAATCTTCGGCGCTTACCTCAAGGTAATGGCAGACCTGAACGTCACCCATGCCGTCGTCCACCTCAAATCCTTCCGCGCTCTTGTAAAAGACAATGCCGCCACCGGGTCCGATGTCACCTATGGAATAAGACTTGGCGAAAAGGGGTGTCAAAGCCGCAAATAACAGGGTGCAAATCAAAAACTTTTTCATATAAAGGCCTCCATCAACTTCCATTATATCGGCAAAAGCAGGGTGTGAAAAGTAGGGGGAAATAAAAAAGGTGCAAAAGCCTTTAGATCCGAGGTTTTTAGAAGTTTACACTATAAAACTTGTTTTAATCCAATAATGTGTGTTATAATATCGTAAAGCGGAGGCTCCAAATGTCTTACGAAGTTTTAGAAAAACAAATTCGCACAATCCCAGAGGAATATTTCCCAGAAGTCTTTAATTTCCTTGAACTTTTAAAGTATAAAATACTTGTCCAGCAACAAAAGACAGCACGCCCGCTACGCAAACTCGGAGGTTACGAAGGTCAGATAAAAATCTCGAATGATTTTGATGCGATTCCTGAAGGCTTTGAGGAGTACCTATAATGTATTTGATAGACACACATGTTCTTTTATGGCTCCTTTCAGATCAGGACAAACTTTCTGCAACAGCAAAAATAATCCTGCAGGAAGAAGAACTTTTTATCAGCATGGCCTCTTTATGGGAAATTGCCATAAAGCAAAGCAACGGAAAACTTGATTTACCGTTTTCACCAGAGGAACTTTGTGCAATCTGCATTGAACGTGATATTCAAATTAAACAGATTTTACCACCCCATCTAAATCAGTTACAAAAGTTACCGAAAATACACAACGATCCCTTTGACCGTCTTATAATCTGCCAGTCCATTGCAGAAAACATTCCAATTCTGACCCATGACAGCAAAATTCCTCTTTATCCTGTTGCGACAGTCTGGTAAAAACAACGGCACCCGCCCCGAGTAACATATCCCCCAGATGGATGCCGTCATGCGTACCGTTGCTGGCTGCGACTTATTGCTTGGTTATGGTAACATTTGAAGCAAAGTTTCCACCATTGTAATCGGTCACATTTATTTTCCAAGTTGTGTCTGTATGTTTAGTACCAGAATAGGTTAATAGACTGTTACCTGTACCAGATGAACCGGAAAGAGAAGTGCCATCGATAGAATATGTGCCAGAATCAGAGGTTGAGCCTACAGAAACTGATAGCGTTCCATTGCTATAGAAATTTAAAGTAAAGTTTGCAGCACCAGATGTGAAAGTCCCGCTATACGTTCCATCCAAAGTTGTTGCAGCCTGTGAACCGGAAGAGTCATCCCCGGAGTTTGGGTGAGAACATGCGGCGAGCGTAAGGGCCAGTGCGAGTGCCGTAAGGATAGCAGCGAATTTTGAAATTTTTTTCATTTGAGTATCTCCTCGATGTAAATTTTTTTGTGCGCGGACGAGCAAAGCGAAGTCCGCGCACAAAGGGATCTGTCAACCCCTTTGTGAAGTGTACACTTCACAAATTTTTTCGCGGAGATTTTTAGTCTGACTCCAAAAAATTACAGATCCTTCCAGAAAATATACGCGCCGTTTTCCTTTGAGGAAGGAATGCTTTTCCCCGAATAGATTACGGCTGTGTTTTCGCTTTTTAAGCCTGCCAGATCCTTTATCTTTTTTATGTTTGAAAAGAAAGCCGTGTTCAAGGTTTCGGATGCCTTTATCTCATAGGCCTTTAGCTCAAGGGAGTCCTCTTCAAGGACATCTACTTCTACACCGTTAGAATCCCTCCAGAAATAAAGCTCGTCAGATTTTCCGGCAAAAAGTCGCCTCTTTAAAAGCTCTGACACGACGAAGTTCTCAAACAGGGCTCCCCTCATGTAAAAGCTTTCCATCTGTTCCCCGCTTGTTATCCCCAAAAGGGACGCCGCCAGCCCTGTGTCATAGAAGTACAGCTTTGGATTTTTTATTATTCGCTTTCCAAAATTCTTGTAGTAGGGCTTAAGAAGATAGATTATATAGCTTGCCTCAAGAACCGAAAGCCATGCCTCCGCAGTTTTCCTTGTGATGCCGGCATCCTCCGCAAGGGAAGAGACGTTGAGAATCTGCGAGCACCGTCCGGCACACAATTTCAGGAATCTTGTGAAAGCGGAATAATCCGTGATGTTCCGAAGCGTCCTGACATCTCTTTCTATATAGGTTTGTATATAGGACGGATAAAAATCAGACGGCTCTATATGCTTGTCGTAAATGCGGGGGAAGCTCCCATAATACAGCATCTCGTTTGTGGTCTTTGGAAGCAAGGCGGTCTTCCGAAGTTCTTCCACGCAAAAAGGAGCGAGAGTAAGAAGCCCGGTTCTACCCGCAAGGCTCTGACTTATCGACTCCATAAGAAGAAGGTTGTGGCTACCGGTTAGGACGTACATCCCGGCCTCGTTTATTGAGTCTACGTGGGTTTGTATGTATGAAAGCAGCCCCGGAACACGCTGGATCTCATCAATGATGACGTTTTTGCTGTAGACCGAGATAAAATGGCGTGGATCCTCCTCTGCCATCTGCCGCACGTCAAGGTCTTCGAGGGATATGTAGGTGTATCCCGGCAGAAGATGCCTTAAAAGCGTGGATTTCCCACACTGGCGGCAACCCGTGACCGTCACGACCGGAAATGCCTTTAAAAGCTGCGTAAGTTTTGCTTTGATTGTCCTTTCCACTACCATGATTTCAGTATACCATCTTTTATGCAATTTGTATACCCGACTACTCAATTTACATAACTTTACTCCAAATACAAAAAAAACGGCACCCCACCCGCTTTGGATGAGATGCCATGAACTATCACAAAAAAAAGGCCGTACGTCTAACGCACAGCCTTTATAGATTGCCGGATCAAGTCCGGCAATGACAAATGTTTCCAGGAGGATTAAAAATGACTTATGTATTAATTGCAGCAATTATTATTATCATGTTTCTGATTATCACAAACATCAGAATTGTTCCGCAGTCTAATGCTTTTGTAATCGAGCGGCTTGGTGCTTATCACGGCACTTGGAACGTCGGACTTCATGTAAAAATGCCGTTTATCGACAAAATTGCGAAGAGGGTTTCGCTCAAGGAAAAGGTTTTTGATTTTCCGCCGCAGCCGGTTATTACGCGCGACAACGTAACAATGATGATTGATACTGTAGTTTATTTTCAGATTACAGACCCTAAGCTTTACACTTACGGTGTTGAGCAGCCTATTAATGCGCTTGAAAATCTGTCGGCAACAACGCTCCGTAACATCATCGGCGAACTTGAGCTTGACGAATCTTTGACAAGCCGCGATGTTATCAATACAAAGATGCGCTCTATTCTTGATGAAGCAACAGATCCTTGGGGAATCAAGGTAAACCGTGTAGAGGTTAAGAACATTGAGCCACCTGCAGCTATCCGCGATGCAATGGAAAAGCAGATGAAGGCTGAACGCGAACGCCGTGAACAGATTCTTATTGCAGAAGGTCACAAGCAGTCTGCAATCCTCGAAGCTGAAGGTCAGAAGCAGGCTTTGATTCTCGAAGCAGAAGCTCACAAGGAAGCTGCAATCCAGAAAGCAAAGGGCGAAGCAGAAGCTATCCGCGAAGTTCAGCAGGCAAAGGCCGAAGGTCTTAAGATGCTCAAGGAAGCTGGAATGGATGCGTCTGTTCTCAAGCTCCGCAGTCTCGAGGCTTTTGAGAAGGCAGCTGATGGTCAGGCTACAAAGATTATTGTTCCGTCAGATTTGCAGAACTTAGCAGGTGTAGTTACAAGTGTAGCTGAGATTGCTAAGAAATAACATTTACGTGAAGTGCGATTGATGTGCTTCCGTTGCAGAGAGGCACAACCTGCGGGGATGATGCAGTTTGTACCTCTCTTTCACTCGCGCGCATCAATCGCATAATCAAAGAATTATTCTTTGCAACTTCATCAAAGTGAGGCGGAGGAAAACTATGAAAAAAAGTCTGTTAATTATTTTATCTTTATTGTGTGCCCTGGGGCTGGCTTCCTGTACAAATCAGAAAACTGCCAATCCGCCGGCCTGTTATTATGATGTCCTGAAGGTTAAGGCGGATTTGCAGACATCTTCCATGAATTCAATGTATGATCCTTCCGCCTTTGACCAGCTGGAAGAAGATATTCTTGCCGGAAAAGTCAGCAGCACTGACTGTTATTATAGAATTGCAAAAATTCTTAGTACTTATCACGTTGCTCATGTTTATGTTACAAGGGTTGAACCGGATCCTTTTGTACTGCCTTTTGACTTTTATAATTTTGGAAAGGAAATTCATATCAACAAGGCAACAAGGAAATATAAAAAGTATCTTGGCTGGAAAGTAACTAAAATCGGTGGTTTGGAAATTGATGAAGCCGTCGATAAAATTACAGATTTTTATTCTTATGAAACAGTTATAAGTAAAAGATATTATCTGGAATTCCGGAATCCTTTTAATGATTATAAGTATGCGGGCCTGCTCGACGAAAAAGGAAAATTACACCTGACTCTCGAATCACCCGAAGGAAAATCTGAAGAGCTTGTCTTAAAAGCAGTTGACATAAGAAAAAATGCATATTTTACAAATATGCCGGAAATAAAAAACGAGTATCTCCCTCATTTTGCAACGGAAAAATATTCTATAAAGCTATGTCCACAAAAACGCACTTTGTATGTGCCATATCTTTCATGTACTGCAAGAGAAGATTATCCAGCAGATGTCTGGTTTGCAGATATCATAAAAGAATTGAACAGCGGCTTGTATGATACTCTTGTATTTGATTTAAGATATAATCGTGGCGGCTATAATCTTACCTGGGGCTTTCCTGAAAAATATAAAGATGAGTTGAATAAATATAACATTGCACTTGTTGCAGGCGGAAGAACTTTTTCTGCAAGTACAATTTTTATGGAATCAATTTTGAAGGTCTGTCCGAATGCAAAAATCTTTGGAGAAGAAACCGGTCAGGCAATTTATAATTATACAGGTACAGCAAACGAAGTCTTGAAAAGTATGAATTGCAGAATTTATATTCCAAGATTCCTTGATGAATTAACTCCTCTCTCAGAACTTAAAAAGAGAACAGATTCATATTATCGTGGCATCATGCCCGATGTTGAAGTTTACGAAAACTATGAAGATTTTATGAATGGTGAAGACACGATTTACAATGCAATTTATGATTATTTCAACTAATCCCCGTCATTGCGAGCGTAGCGAAGCAAACTATAAATTACAATGACAATTTTGAAAGGAGTGTGGTATAATAAAGTTATGAATTATAAAAGTTTTTTAGATAAGCCTTTTCGCCTCATGTCTATCGTTGGCTTTGTCTATCTTGTGATTATGCTGCTTTTGAATCTTCTCACAGACTTTTCTTATGAACTTAGTATAATGCCTTATTCGAGAATCGTTTCTTATTCTGCTGAGGTGCTTGCACTTGTTTTATGCATACTCACATTCTGCTTTTATAATAATCATTTTTTCTATTATGCCGCTCTTGAGCTTCTTGTTTTTTCTAACTTATATACAGGACGGATTTATACAGCGCTTTTTATTACTTCCATCATGTTTATTCTGATGCTGCTGGAAAACCGTCTTGTTTCAAAAAGAAAGCTGGCTGTCTATATTGCCCTGGAAGTTTTAAAGGTTATTCTTGTTGTGCCTTATGGCGTAAAGTCATTTTTTGAATATGTAGGAATCGTTCTCTTTTCCCTCTGCACAATCGGCTGTATAAATCTTCTCTTCCGTCATGCCTATGACAGAAAGGGTAGTGGAACAATTAATCTTGATGATTATAAGTTTACAGACCGCCAGAAGGATTGCATCAAAGAAACTGTTGTTAATAATACAACAATTAAGGCACTTGCAATTACCCACAAGGTAAGTGAAAGTGCAATAAAAAAAGATCTGGCTCATATTTATAATGTTCTTGGAATTACCGGCAAAGCTGATTTAAAAGCCCTTTTCATAGGTTATAAGTTTGAAGAATAAATAACGAATTGTTATTGGACAGAATGCATATGGGGGGATAATATAGAGAAAAGTATTCTAATAACAAAAAAGGAAGTAAAATTATGAAAAAGTCCCTTTTAAAAAACGCCCTTGCAGCCTTAGCCTTAGCTTTTCTTTTTGCAGCCTGCTCAAACCCAAGCTCCCCGGAAAGCAAGCCTTCAAAGCCGGATCCGAAACCCGCTCAAGGTACCGAAATCCCTCTTACCCTCGAGGCCCTGGGGGACAATACAACAATAACCCTTTCCGAAACAAATCTGGTTACAAATCTCAAATACAGCATCGACGGGGCAGAGCCGGTTGCCGTATCTTCGTCAGAGCCGAAAGAAATCACACTTTCAAAAGATTCCTGCATAAGCTTATATGCGGAAGGAACAAATAATAGTAATTCTGAAAATTTTAATATAAATTGTTCTGCGGACTGTTATGTGTATGGAAATGTAATGAGCCTGCTCTCAAGCGACTTTAAGGATAAAAATGAAATAACGCAGGATTATGCTTTTTGTGGATTGTTTTACAATAATACACACATAAAAAATTCACCTCAAAAGGAACTTTTGTTACCTGCAACAAGCCTTGCAGAAGGCTGCTATTATATGATGTTCTCATACTGTACTTCCCTTACAACAGCCCCAGTTTTACCTGCAACATGCCTTGCTAGAGAATGCTATGAGAGTATGTTCTATAACTGTACTTCTCTTGAAACACCACCAGTCTTGCCAGCAACAAGCCTTGCAGATTACTGCTATTCACATATGTTCGATTCCTGTACTTCCCTTACAGAAGCACCAGACTTGCCTGCGACAAACCTTGCAGATTTCTGCTATTGCGGGATGTTCTATGGCTGTACCTCCATTACAAAAGTGCCAGCCTTGCCAGCAACAAGCCTTGCAAAAGGCTGCTATGATAATATGTTCTATGGCTGTAAATCCCTTGAAACAGCCCCAGCCTTACCTGCAACAAAACTTGCAGATTACTGCTATTCATATATGTTCGGTGGCTGCACCAGTCTAAATTCTGTAAAATGCCTTGCAACAGACATTTCAGCAAAAAATTGTCTTAAAGACTGGCTTTCCGGAGTAGCTTCTACCGGTACCTTTGTAAAAGCAGCATCAATGACTGGCTGGCCATCTGGACAGAACGGCATCCCGTCCGGCTGGACAGTCAAGGACGCCGACTGAAACTAGCAGCCGCAGAAAAAAAACTTCGCGAAAAAGCCTGAAAAATATCAAAAAATCAGGCTTTTGCTATTGACTCTTTTTTGTCAGAGATGTATATTCATTTTCACCGTCGCAACACTGAGTTGCGACACAGAACAAAGCAAAAAGTTCTTTGACAGATCAGGGAAGGAAATAACTGACTAAATAATTTTTTAGTGTTTTTACCATAAAAAAACACAACCCGCGAGTTCCGGTTCTCGGGACTCGATTGATAAATCAATTCAGCAAATATTCAGCTGGAGAGAACAATTTATGAAGTCATTACCCTTCGGGGTATTGAAATAATCATGGAGAGTTTGATCCTGGCTCAGAACGAACGCTGGCGGCGCGTCTTAAGCATGCAAGT
>JAEEGJ010015767.1_pt1 | contig 17530 bp, 11 predicted proteins | sample 8958761 | NCBI WGS metagenome assembly JAEEGJ01 (sample SAMN16246546, study PRJNA631951) | gut metagenome | biome: gut microbiome; feature: rumen; material: RS-attached | host: Bos | place: Iran: Karaj | collected 2018-10 | reverse complement strand
GCAGCATCCAAGCAGGTGTCGATATTGTGCTGGGGCCGAAGAATTTGGTTGAGGCCTTCGATGCCGTGATGGATGCTGTCAACAACGGCACTATCAGCGAGGAGCGCATCAACCAGAGCGTCCGCCGAATACTCAAACTAAAATTGAAATAATTAGCTATTAATTTAATTAAAGGTGTTAACAATGAAAAAGAATTTATTATGTATGCTTGCCGCCATCCCGACCTGCGGCCTGATGCTGACAGCATGCGTGGACAATATCGATAATCCGGCAAGCGGCCCTGTCGAAAACCCTACGAATCCTGTAGAGGAATCTATCTTTAGCAAACTGATGGACCCTACGACCTATTGCGGTGATGACTTCTACCAGTATGGCGTAGGTCAGTGGATCAAGGAAAACCCCGTTCCTAACAAAGAAGATGATGAGACGGTGGGTACGAATGAAATGCAGGAAACCGCAGCCTTATATGCGCTCGCCAAAATTCTCATGCAAGAGGCGAATCCGGTTGCTGTAAGCCTGTCGGATGCCTACAGTGTCGCGGATTTCAAAGACGATTCTCTACGGCTGATGAAGAAGGTGGAGGCTGTAGAGCAGGTGACCACCAAGGACGCGATGCTCCAAATGATGATTTTGCTCATCAAGGAAGGTTATCCCAGTCCTGTTGCTATTGAGCCTATGATTTTGCAGCGTAAGGTATATCCGATGCTGTCGCCCAGTATCGATTTTTCCTTGGGAATCAAGGATATGGTGAGAATGGGACTGAGCGAGGCCCGGGCTAAGGAAATCCACAAAACAGCTATGGACTGGAAGGCAGAGATAGAAAAGTTAAGTGGAAGAAACAGAAGGGGCAGAGGCTATAATCCCCATGCCAATCTGAGACTCGTCAGCAGGGCATGCAGCCGCAGTGCAGGGTCGGACTTCATAGGCCGCTTAGCTAATGAAGTGAATATGGACATGAGTGCTTATGTTGCAGACCAGGATTTTCTGGGCTTGATGGATGAGATTGTCGGCTTTGATATGCAAACCCTGAAAGACCTTGCCTCCTATTGCATACTGAACCGTGACTTCAAATATCTGCCTTTGAAAGAAATGGAAAATGAGATACTCTATGCCATCATGGCTGCGAGGGATAAGCGATGCGGTCTGGGAACATCGATGAGCCATTCGTATGTGGACTTGATTCCCAAGACGTCAAAGGAAGAGGTGACTGCTATGTTTAAGGTGCTGCGCGCCACTTTCCGAGAGCGTATCAACCGCAACACATGGCTGAGCGACGCCACCAAGGCCAAAGCCTACGAGAAGCTCAATGCCATGGAATTCTACTGCGGATGGCCAGAGAGCTTTAACACGGAATGGGAGGCCACTATGCCTAAGGGCTTAACGGCTTATGAAAAGGTGTGCGACCTCTTCAAACAGTATATCGACATCACAAGAAAACTGCTGGGACAGACCTCGGAAACTGCCATGTTCTATGCCGACTGGATGGATAACGGTGCCTACACAGCCAATGCTTACTATTCCCGACAGAACAATGCGATCATCCTTCTGGCTAGCAACCTCGTGGCACCCATCTACGACAATGAGAAACCGTCTTTCTACAACTATGCCATCTTAGGAGCCTCCACCATTGGTCATGAGATGACGCACGGCTTTGACACCTCTGGCTCGGAATTTAATGCCCAGGGAGTTGAGGAAAACTGGTGGCAAGCTCAGGACAAAGAGGTGTTCAAGCAGAAACAGCAGGCCATGATTGAACACTTCAACAAATTGGAGTATATGCCAGGCGTGTATTGCGACGGCAAGCAAACGTTGAGTGAGAACATTGCCGACCTGGGTGGACTGGAGATAGCCTACGAGGCATATATGAAAACGGTGACCGCAACGGGTGAAGAACGCAACCACCTGGGACGTGAGTTCTTCCGCGCCTTTGCTGTGGCCTGGATGAGGAATGCCACCGCTGAGGCTATGCAAAGTTATAAGACTGACGAGCACGCCTGTCATAAGCTTCGTGTCAATGGTAACGTGAATCTCACAGACGAGTGGTACGATCTCTTTAACATTAAGAGTGGTAAGATGTACCTCAAGCCTGAACAGCGCATCACGATCTGGTAAGTCTACTGTTGTGAACCTATTAATATTATAAGCAAACAAATATGAAAAAGATTCTGATGGCCGCAGCTGCCTTAATCTGCATGACAATGACAAGTACTATATTTACCTCTTGTGGTGATGACAAGGACGACACTTCTCAGAAGACGGTTGTTTACTATAAATATGCAGATGTTGAAAACATGCTGTGCCTCCAGACCGATGAAGGTCTGGCACAATTTAAGGCTTTTGACACTGCCCTGGCTGGTGTTCTCAGTTCAATTCAGTCGCGTGATGTCACTGACGATGATGTTGTTGATATGACCCAGAGAGTCGTTGACGCGTACAACAACCAGATGATTGATGGAACATTTAAACTGCAGAGGTCTCGCAATACATCCGAATGGATTACTGTCAAGAAGTTTACGTTAAATGCCGACCCCAAATATAAGAACTAGATATATAAAAATTAACTAACAACAACAAAATGAAAAAGAATTTATTATGGATGCTTGCCGCCATCCTGACATGCGGCGCAATGTTTACCTCGTGTGCCAGTAATGAAGACAGTCCCGTTCAGCCGGAACCGCCAGTGTTGCCTGACCAGGCTGCCATGTTCGTCCAGAACGTGCTTTCCGACGGTCGCTACACCCCTGATGTCTTAAAAAACGGGGAAGAACAGATCCTCTTTCTCCGTCTTGATGTAGCAGACTACGAAGAGGCTAAGGCAGAGTTCCTGAAACTGTTGCCCGAAGGCGTGGCAGAGACTGCTTTTGAGATGAGTGCTCAGCTCCCCTACAGCGAGCGTACGGGCTACAAGCTCAATGCTCCTCAGAATAATGACATCGACAGCATCGCATTCGCTGTGACAGCCCCGAATATGGTCTCGTTGGCAGGCTATGCCTGGGTATTTCTGACAGATGACATGCAAGAAGCGCTCCAAGTGAATGCACTCGTTTACATGCCACAGGACAGTAATGATGACTTGGACAATTTCATGAAAGCGTTCATGGATATCATGCCTATGTGCCAACCTGATCCGGAAGACCCCTCGCATATTATCTGTACGATGCCCTCCAAGGAAGTATATACTGCCCTGGTTCCTGCCTTCATAACCACTAAGATGATGCAGACGATGACACTAACTGAGGAGGGAGACAGGATGCTGACTTTGACCGACAAAGACGGCAAAAGCTATGGTAAGCTGATACTTGTACCTAAAGAGGAAATCACTGACGGTTCTCACTTTAAATACCTCCTTGACGAGGAGCTGCAAGCCAACTTCCAGGAAAAGTCGGGTATGAAGATGCCCATTGCTAAGATTTCATTCTTCGTTGCCGAAGCCGAGCCTGCAGCTGAATAGTTAACAAGGGCCAGGGAACCTCCCTGGCCCGCTTTATGTGTCCTCTTAAATGGCAAACAGGTCATCCATGGTTATCTCATTCTGAATGATGTTGTAGTTGCTGTTGTGGGTGACACCATTAGTTGTTACCATGACAAGGTGAAGGGTACGTCTGTCTTTCGACAATTCTTGGTATGCACTCTGTTTGTTTTGCAGATCTTTCGCATAGTCATTGTCAATGGTGAAGACGTTATCGGAGTGTTTCATCTCACAGAGGTCGGTAAAGCTGTCGGCTCGTTGTATCACCAAGTCAATCTGCGCCCCGCGTCTCTCGGTTGTTCCACGGGCAAACCATGAACACACGTTTGTCTGGACGCCTGAGATGCCAAGGGCGGTTTTTATTTGTGGGATGTGTTGCAAACATACCCGCTCAAAAGCCTGACCCTTCCATGTGTTATGAGATGCAGAGGTGAAAGTATTTGACCAATAATGCTCATCACTGAAGGCATTCTTCTTGATGCATAAGTAATAGAATAAAGTGTAGTTGTCTATCAGCTGATACATGGCATTTGTTTCTGCTGTGTCGGCAGAAGCAAAGCGACGGATGAATCCGCATTCCTCCAAGTCTTCCAGTATCGTTGAGAATGTGCCTCCGTCGGTAAGCTTACATGATTGGAGTATTTCTTCTCTGGTCATGCCCGACTTCCTGCCGTTGCTCAGGCTTCCTATGACCTTGAGGTAATTCTCCGGACGTTTGAAAAGAATGGCATAAAGTGCCTCAAACTCATCACGAAGCTGTGCTGTTTCTGTGAAGAACAGATGGTCGACATTCTGCGCCACACTTAATCCTTTTTTCAAGAAACTCCAGTAGTAAGGTATGCCACCGAAAATCATGTAGAGTTCCAGCACATCCTTCCTGCCGAAGGCAAGGTTGGCACTTTTTGCAAAGAGTTCGCACTCACGGAGTGTGAAGGGCGCAAGTTTTATACGGAGGGTTAGTCGCCCGCGAAGACCGCCCTTGTCCTTCAATAGTTTCTTGCTGATCCATGAGGTGGCACTACCGCAAACGATGAGCACGATGTCTTTCTCCCGACGTGCTGTTGCCCATCCGTTCCAGAAGTTTTCCAACGCACCAATAAGGTTTCCCTTGGGAGTATCCATCCATGGAAGTTCATCGATAAACAGCACTTTCTTACCAACAGGAGCCTGATTGATGAGTGTTTTCAGTAGTTCAAAGGCATCAATCCATGTTTTTGGTACGGCACACTTTATTCCTGCAGCTAATAAAGAGTTGCGGAATGCCGTCAGTTGCTGACGCAGCGTTCCTCTGGCAACTCCTGTGTGTTGAAAGCAGAACTGGTAGTTGAAGGTTTCGCGGATGAGATACGTTTTTCCTACACGTCGTCTGCCATAGACGGCACAAAACTGTGACTCCTCTTTTTCAAGAAGTCCTAGCAGCTCTCGTTGTTCTTTTTCACGTCCTATAATCATAGAGATGTTGCTTTAATCATATAATTCCGCTGCAAATATAATAAAAAATGCTTTATAACCAGCGGAAAAGTGTACTTTTCTTTAAGTTTCCGCTGAAAATAAGGCATTTTTAACGTTTAAGGATCAAAACAGCTCCCTATGTCCGTTTTATTTCTTGTCGTAGGCGTGGACGGGGTAGTCGGTGGTGAAGTGGAGGCCACGGCTCTCCTTGCGTTCAAGGGCGAAGCGGGTGATGAGATAGCCCACGTTGATCATGTTGCGGAGTTCGCAGATGTCCTTCGAAGCCTTCACGCGCTTGAAGAGGTTCTCCGTTTCCTCGTAGAGCATGTCGAGACGGTCCCAGGCACGGTGCAGACGGAGATCTGAGCGCACGATGCCCACGTAGTTGGCCATGATCTGGTTCACCTCTCGGACACTCTGTGTGATAAGCACCTTCTCCTCGTTGGTCATCGTTCCCTCATCGTTCCATTTGGGCACCTGGTCGTTGAAGTCGTAGAGGTCAACGTGCTTGAGCGAGTCGCGGGCAGCGGTCTCTGCATAGACGACGGCCTCGATGAGAGAGTTCGATGCCAGACGGTTACCGCCGTGCAGACCAGTGCAGGAACATTCGCCGAGAGCATAGAGGCGTTCGATGCTGGTCTGACCGTTGAGATCGACCTTGATGCCTCCGCACATATAGTGAGCAGCGGGTCGCACGGGGATATAGTCGGTGGTGATGTCGATGCCCATAGAGAGACATTTCTGATAGATATTGGGGAAGTGGTGACGCGTCTCCTCTGGGTCTTTATGGGTGACATCGAGGCAGACATGGTCGATGCCATGGATTTTCATCTCCTTGTCGATGGCACGGGCGACGATATCACGGGGTGCGAGCGACAGACGCTCGTCGTATTTCTGCATAAACTCCTCGCCGTTGGGCAGCTTCAGGATGCCGCCATAGCCGCGCATGGCCTCGGTGATGAGGTAGGCAGGATGCGTCTCGTTGGGGTTGTGGAGCACCGTCGGGTGGAACTGCACGAACTCCATGTCCTGTACCGTTCCCTTGGCGCGATAGACCATAGCGATGCCGTCGCCTGTGGCGATGACGGGGTTCGAGGTGGTCTGGTAGACGGCGCCGCAGCCACCGGTACACATCACCGTGACCTTCGCCAGATAGGTGTCCACCTTCTGCGTCTTGGGGTTGAGCACATAGGCGCCGTAACACTGGATATAGGGGGAACGGCGTGTGACGCGCACGCCGAGGTGGTGTTGGGTGATGATCTCTACAGCGAAGTGGTTCTCGCGGATGTCGATGTTGGGATCGTTCTTCACGGCCTCCATCAGTCCGCGCTGGATCTCGGCCCCCGTGTCGTCGGCATGGTGGAGGATACGGAACTCGGAGTGTCCGCCTTCACGGTGAAGGTCGAATGAACCGTCGTCCTTCTTGTCGAAGTTCACCCCCCACTTCACCAGCTCCTTGATCTGTTCGGGTGCCATGCGCACCACCTGCTCTACAGCTTTGCGGTCGGAGATATAGTCGCCAGCAATGATGGTGTCGGCGATATGCTTGTCGAAGGTGTCCACCTTCATGTTAGTCACGGAGGCCACACCGCCCTGGGCAAACGAGGTATTCGCCTCGTCGAGGGCCGTCTTGCAGATCATACAAACCTTACCCTTGTTGGCCTTGGCCACCTTCAGGGCGTAACTCATGCCAGCTACTCCGGCACCGATCACGAGAAAGTCATACTTATAAGTCATATTCGCTATTTTGGTGCAAAGATACGTTTTTTTATTCACAAAGGGCACAAAGTACACAAAAAAAAATAAAAAAAGAGTCTATTATGAACAACGTAGTTGTTTTTTTTGTATCTTTGCACCAGAACCAAGGTGAAGATGACGATGAAAAGATTAGGATTTATTTGGATGCTGCTCGTCCCCCTGGTTGCATTTGCCCAACAGGTGGTAGTCAGTGGTGTGGTGGTCGACCAGAAGACGGGCGACCCCTTGCGACAGGTGAGTATATCAGCCGGTCGTGTGTCAGTGGTCACGAACGAAGACGGTGACTTCACTTTGAAACTGAACGAGATGCCGCCAGCCGTGAACATCTCCCATCTGGGTTACAAGACCCAGCGGCTGACGCTGAAGGATGGTAAGACGGAAGGTCTGCGCATCCGGTTGGTGCCGACAACGATCCAACTGCGCGAGATTGTCGTCCGCAATTACGATCCGAGAGAACTCGTGAATATCGCCATCGACAAGATTCCCGAGAACTACAGCAAGGTGCCAGAACTGCTGAAGGGTTTCTATCGTGAGACGGCCATGAAGCGCAAGCACTATATCTATGTGGCCGAAGGCGTGGAGGATATGTATAAGACACCATACAACCGTGGTACGACGCGCGACCGGGTGTCGATCATCAAAGGTCGTAGGCTGCTCAGTCAGAAACAGGGCGACACGCTGGGCATCAAGGTGGCGGGTGGTCCTGTGCAGGCGGTGCTGATGGACCTGGTGAAGAACCGTGACTTCCTGTTGAACAAGGAGGATCTCGACAATTACGATTTCAGCATGGGTACACCAGAATACATCAACGACCGACAGCAGTATGTGGTGCTGATGAAGCCGTCGCTCGTGACGACCTATGCCCTCTACCACGGGAAGATGTATATCGATGCAGAGCGGCTGGCATTCACCCGTATCGAGCTCGATCTCGACATGAGCGACAAGGACAAGGCCACGCAGACGATGCTCGTGAAGAAACCTTTCGGCGTGAAGTTCAAGCCCAGAGAACTGTCTTGTGTTGTCGACTACCGTTTTGAGGATGGTGTGACGCGTATCAGCTATCTGCGTAATATCTTCCGGTTCAATTGCGACTGGAAGCGGAAACTGTTCTCGACATCGTTCACCGCTACATGTGAGATGGCCGTTACCGACAGTCAGTCGGACGATGTGAAGCCCATCGCAAACCGTAGCTCGTTCGATTCGCATGATGCCTACTACGACAAGGTGGAATATTTCATGGACCCCGAGTACTGGAGCAACTATAATATCATCGAACCCTCGGAGTCGCTCGACAAGGCCATCAAGAGACTGGTGTCGAGGTACAGAAGAAACTGATAGAAGGTAAAAAAGTAAAAAGGTAAAAAGTAAAAAGGTGAAAAAGATATTTTTGATAATGGCACTGGCGTGGAGCCAGTGCTTTACTATGCAGGCACAGACGCTGCCTGAGGTCTCTTTGTTGCGACAAGATACGGCCGAGGTGGTGCTGCCTTGGCCTGTTAACGTACAGACACGTTTAGACAGTCTGATGACTGACCCCCTGCTTGAACGAACACAACTCGGACTGATGGTCTATGACCTCTCTGCCGACTCGGTCCTCTATAGTCATGGTGCGAAGCAGACATTGCGCCCTGCCTCGACGATGAAGTTGCTGACGGCCGTTACCGCCCTTGACCTGTTGGGCAGCGGCTACGCCTACCGTACCTATTTATATTATAAGGGCACCATCGCCCAGGGTGTGCTGACGGGTGACTTGTGGCTTGTGGGTGGTATGGACCCGCTCTTCGACGAGACGGATATGCAAATCTTTGCCGAGACGCTCCACAGGGTAGGGGTGGATACCATCCGGGGACGAATCATGCAGGACACTTCGTTTAAAGAGGAACAACTGTTGGGCGAGGGCTGGTGCTGGGATGATGACAACCCCCAGCTGACACCGTTGCTTGTGTCGCGAAAGGATGAGTTCGCCAGTCAGTTCAAGGACGAATTGGAGAAGTGCGGTGTCTTCGTCGATGCTCCCGTCTCGTCTGGTCGTCTGCCGAAAGATAAGGATATACTGCTAGTCTGTTCCCGTTCTCATCCGCTCAACGAGGTGCTGGTGCCGATGATGAAGGAGAGCGACAACCTTTATGCCGAGTCGATGTTCTATCAGATTGCTGCGACGGTGGGTAAGCGTCCTGCTACGGCGGCTCATGCCCGTCAGCAGATCAAACAGCTGTTGTCGAAGGCGGGAGTCAGTGGCGTACAGTACCGCATCGCCGACGGCAGCGGACTGTCGTTATATAACTATGTGACCCCCGAACTGATGGTGCGTCTGTTGCGCTATGCCTACCTGAAGCGTGACGTGATGTCGGCCCTCTATCCAGCCCTCCCTGTGGCGGGTGTTGACGGGACGTTGAAGAAACGAATGACAGACGGGTTTGCCCATGAGAACGTGCATGCGAAGACGGGCACGGTGTCGGGCATCTCGTCGTTGGCTGGCTATTGCAGGGCGGCCAACCGTCACCTGCTGGCTTTCTGTATCATCAACCAGGGTGTGATGAAACATGCCGACGGGCGTAACTTCCAGGATCAGGTCTGCGAAGCACTTTGTAAACCATAAACATTAAGAACATGGAGAAGATAAAAACAATGATTGAGAGCCTGATCGGCTGGATGGGACTGCCGGGGGATTATGTGCCTGCGGTGAGATATGCTATTTTGGTGGTGCTGGCGTTTATACTGGCGTGGCTGGCAGGGTGGCTCTGCCGGACGTTTGTCGTACCTGTGCTGTTGAAGATCACCAGCAAGACCGATGCGAAGTGGGATGATGTCATCTTCAGCCGTCGCGTGCTGCTGTCGGCTTGTCATATCATCCCTGCTATCGTGATCTGGGCGCTGCTGCCGTTGGTGTTCTTCGAGTATCCGAAGGTGGAGGAGATTGTCGGACGACTGACAGCCATCTATTTCACCATTATGACAGTACGTACCGTCATAGTGTTCATCGATTCGTTTAAACTGTTGGAGAACGGCCAGCGCTCGTCGAAACAGCAGTATTTGTATAGTGTCTGCGGGGTACTGAAGATTTTGATGATCTTCATCAGCGTCATCGTAGTCATCGCCATTATTATCAACAAGAACCCGGCGACGCTCTTTGCCGGTCTGGGTGCTGCCTCGGCCATCCTGATGCTGGCCTTTCAGGATACCATTAAGGGTCTCGTGGCGGGCATCCGTTTGACGGCTAACGATATGCTGCACATCGGCGACTGGATCACCGTACCGTCGGCAGGGGCCAATGGTAAGGTTGAGGAGATCACCCTGACGATGGTGAAGGTACGCAATTTCGACAATACGGTCATCACGCTGAGTCCGCAGTCGCTCGTCGACGGCCCCTTCCAGAACTGGCAGGGGATGATGGAGAACGAAGGGCGCAGGCAGGTAAGACGGGTGTATTACGACTATGCCTCGATTGTAACGGAGAAATCGGAAATTCCGGAGAGTCAGGAAAAACCGACGGAGACCCCTCTGTCTACGACGAACATCACCCGCTTCCGCCACGACATCGAACAGTGGCTCGCCCAACACCCCAAGACTGTCGACAGTCGTCCGCCACTGGTGAAACAGGCTGAGACGCCTCAGGCCTCAGGCTGTTGTCTGGAGTTCATCTTTTGGCTGAGGGCGCAGGATGCCATCAGCTATGAACACGACACCAGCGACATCATGGAGTACATTTATGCCGCTGGTGCTGAGTATGGGCTGAAAGTCTATCAGCCTGCTGTTCCGAGTGTATAGTTATTCTTTGGCACTCTTCGCCGTGGTGCAGGTGTTCACCAGATAGACGATGTTGAGATACGGGATGCCCGTGTTCGTCTCAAGACCGATCTCACAGGTGCGGCTGTTGGAGTAGCCCACCTCGATATGGTTCGCCTCTATCTGTGGACGGAGTTTCCTTAAACCATACTTGTTCAGTTCCGGGAAGGTGAAGCCACGATCGCCTGCGAAGCCACAGCATCCCACACCCTCGGGCAGGAAGACCTTCGTAGAACACATCTTAGCCAGCGCTATCATATCCTTGTCGACACCCATCTGACGGGTAGAACAGGTCAGGTGCAGGGCGATGGGCTTGTCTGTCGGGTGGAAGTCGAGACGGTCCACGAGATAGGTCATGATAAACTCGGCAGGCTCGTAGAGCTTCATCTTCTTCATCACCTTTCGCATACGATGGAGACACGGACTCTGGGCACAGAGTACGGGATACTTACCCTGCTCGGAGGCTTCCCATAAGGCTTTCTCCAGTTCGGCACTCTTACGGTCGGCAATGTCTAACATACCCTTCGACTCCCAGATCTGTCCACAGCACATGCGTTCCATACCTTCGGGGAAGATGACCTCGTAGCCGGCTTTCGCCATGAGCTGGATCACCTCGTCGACAAGGTCGTGTTTCATCTTACTCTCTTTCGACTGTCCCATCGTCTGGTTGATACAGCTGGGGAAGTAGACAACTTTGAGTGGTGAGTGCTCTTCCTCTTTCTGAGGTATGGATTTCTCGATGATAAACTGCGTGAGGTCCGACTTCTTGGGCTGACGGTGCTTCTTAGGCATGGCCGTAGTCCAGAGAGGCAGCCCCATCTTGTTCATCGTGCGGCAGACGGTGGTCATCAGCTTCGGACCGAGGGTGATATGACCGAGGTGGGCCACATCGAGCACAACGCGCAGACCGCTCTTGATGCCTGCCATGTGGTTCGCGGCAAACTCACCTACCTGATAACCCAGCGTGCTGTTGTTCATGTCGAGCTGACGGATGAGGTGCGTCAGTTCGCCCGTGTTGATCTTCATCGGACACGAGGTGGAGCAGAGACCGTCGGTGGCGCAGGTCTGGTCGCCGTAGTATTTGTATTGCTTCTTCAACGTGGCCACACGCTCCGGGTTCTTGCCAGTAGCCTCCAGCTCACGGATCTCACGCTGAACGGCGATACGCATACGACTGGAGAGTGTCAGACCGCACGACATACAGTTCACCTCGCAGAAGCCGCACTCGATACACTTGTTGGCACGCTTTACCTGTTCGATGGTCTCCTTGGCGGTAGAGAGCTTCGGATCCATCAGGTAGTGACCACCATCAGGCACGCTCTTGAAGTCGTAGTCGAGAACGGGCAGGGGCTTCAGACACTTGATGAAACAGTCGGGATCGTCGTTGAAGATGACACCCTGATTCAGCAGTCCCTCGGGGTCGAAGATGGCCTTCAGCTCCTTCATGGCCTCGTAGGCCTTGTCGCCCCATTCATATTTCACGAACGGAGCCATATTACGTCCTGTGCCGTGCTCAGCCTTCAGCGAGCCGTCGTAGCCCTCGACCACGAGCTTGGCCACATCGCGCATCATCTCAGCATAGCGGGCTACCTCATGCTCGTCGGCAAAGCTCTGGTTCAGGATGAAGTGGTAGTTGCCCTCGAAGGCATGACCGTAGATACAGGCATCGTCGTAGCCGTGGTCGGCAATCAGCTTCTGCAGCTTCACCGTAGCCTCTGGCAGCGACTCGATGGGGAAAGCGACATCCTCGATGAGGCAGGAGGTGCCCACGGGACGTGTACCACCCACTGAGGGGAAGATGCCTGAGCGGATAGCCCAGTATTTGCCGTAGACGGCTGGGTCTTCCGTAAACTCTGCAGGGATGTAGAGACGGAACTGTCCTAAGCATTCTTTGATTTTCTCGATCTTCTCCAACAGTTGTTCGTGGGTGATGCCTTTCGTCTCAGTAAGGATAGCCGTCAGGTTGTGGTAGTCGCCAGGCTCCACGCCTGCAATCTTACCAGTATCCACATCTTTCTGATATTGCAGATACACAGGATCGTCTACGCTGCTGAGCGACTTATAGTCGAGCATTTCGGCACTCTTCACCACCAGATTCTCTGCACTATACGCCAGATCTTCCTCGCCGGCTTTCATCTTCTTCATGGCCACCACAGCCTCACAGCTCTCCTTCATAGTCATGAAGTAAACCATAGCCGAGGCTTTGAAGGGATAGTCCTTCAGCGTCTTCATCGTCACCTCAGAGAGGAAGGCGAGGGTACCCTCAGAGCCTACCATCGAGTGGGCGATGATGTCGAAGGGATCGTCGTAGGCGATGAGCGGACGCAGGTTCAGACCTGTCACGTTCTTAATAGAATATTTGGTACGTACGCGCGAGGCGAGCTTTTCGTCGGCACGCACCTTGTCGCGCAGGGCTTCGATCTTGGCAAGGAACTCCGGATGACTCTTCCGGAAGGCCTCACGACTCTCTTCCGAGCCAGTGTCAAGCACGGTGCCGTCGGTCAGGATGACACGGGCAGAGAGCATCATACGGTCGCTGTTGGCATGCACACCGCAGTTCATACCCGAGGCATTGTTGATGACGATACCACCCACCATTGCACTTCCGATGGATGCAGGGTCGGGTGGGAACACGCGGCCGTAGGGCTTCAGGATCTCATTCACTTTGGCGCCTACAATACCTGGCTGTAAGCGGATGGTCTCCTCGTTTTTGCCAATCTCATATTTCTCCCAATGCTTGCCGGCTACAATCAGCACGCTCTCAGTACAGCTCTGACCAGAGAGCGAGGTGCCTGCCGCACGGAAAGTAAACGGCAGTTTGTACTTCTGGCATAGGCGTACAATCTTGGAAATTTCTTCCTCGCCATCGCTTCGGAGGACCACCTTCGGGATCTGACGATAGAAACTGGCGTCCGTGCCCCATCCAAGGGTGCGGAGCTCATCGGTGTAAATACGTTCAGACGGTATGAATTGTCTGAGATCGGATAAGAAATTGTTCAGCATAGGACAATGTCGGTTTTGAGTTATTACGTGTATTACTTTGGTGCAAATATACGAAAAGAAGTGGAAAGTAGAAAGGAAAAGTGGAAAGATTTTCGTGCTTTTTGTTTTTTTCACTAAAATAATATGGTGGTGTGGCGAAAAAGTCGTAAATTTGACCGCAAATTATGCAGACAATTCAACTTATTTAATAATAACAAACGTACTAAGAACCTATGACAGCATTAGTTTCTGTTATCCCAATCCTACTGCTCATCGTCCTGATGATGGGCTTCAAAGTGTCTGGTTACAAGAGTGCAATGATCACCCTTGTTGTAACAATCCTCTTGGCCCTGTTCGCAGTCCCTGCGATGGGCATCATCCCTGAGAAGTATGCTGACGTTTCTATCTTTGGCATCACCCTGTGGTCGGTGGTGGAGGGCTTCCTCAAAGCCTGTTTCCCCATCATTCTGATTATCATCTGTGCCATCTTCAGCTACAATATCCTTTGTGAGACGAAGGAGATAGAGACTATCAAGACACAGTTCATACAGATGACCTCCGACAAAGGTCTGCTCGTACTCCTGCTGACATGGGGTCTTGGTGGTGTGCTCGAAGGTATGGCTGGCTTCGGAACGGCTGTGGCTATCCCTGCTGCGATCCTTATCGGACTGGGCTTCAAGCCGATGTTCTCCGCTGTAATCTGTCTGGTGGCCAATACGGTGGCCGTAGGCTTCGGAGCCGTTGGTCTGCCTGCTACGACGCTTGCCAACCAGGTGGCTGCCAGCGGTGTGGCTACGCCTGAGGAGCTTTGCGAGGTGGCTACGTTCATCATCCTGCAGCTCTCGCTGATGTTCTTCATCACCCCGTTCCTCATCTTGATGATGACGGACCGCACGAAGATTGTGAAGAACATCTCCATAGCCCTGTTTGTGGGCTGCTTCTCCATCGTCGTGCAGTTCTGCTGCGCCCACTTCATTGGTCCTGAGACGCCCGCCATCCTCGGCTCTGTGGCTGCCATCATCGCCATGTTGATTTACAACAAGCTGTTTATCAAAGACGAGAATCCTGCCGACGAGGTGAAGGTTGAAAAGAAGCAATTCGGTCTGGCAAAGACTCTCAAGGCTTGGAGTGTCTATGGCCTGATTATCTTCTTCATCCTGATTTCGAGCAAGATTGTGCCCCCCATCAACGAACTGCTCAACAGCACGCTGGTCACTAAGTTTGATATGCCCGTTATTGGCAATACCTTCAAGTTCGGCTGGCTGTCGAATGCCGGTCTGATGATCTTCCTCGGTGCCGTAATTGGTGGACTGATTCAGGGCATGAGCTTCGGCAGACTGATGAAGTTGTTGGCCAAGACTACCATCAACTTGCAGAAGACGGTCGTCACCATCTGCTGCCTCGTGGCTATGGCTATGCTGATGAACAATACGGGTATGACCAACGACATCGCCAAGGGTCTCGTGATGCTCACTGGCGCTGCCTTCCCGTTCTTCGCTCCGCTGATTGGTTCTATCGGAACCTTCGTGACGGGTTCGGCTACCAATGCCAACATCCTCTTCGGTAAGCTTCAGGCTACGGCCGCTGCAGACCTCGGTCTTGTGAATCAGGGCACATTCTTCGGCGTCACTGGTAACGAGACCAACTGGCTGGCTGCTGCCAACTGCGCAGGTTCTGAGGGTGGTAAGCTGCTCTCGCCGCAGTCCATCGCCATCGCTACGGCTGCCTGCGATATGGAGGGTCAGGATGGTGACATCATGCGCAAGACGATGCCGTTCGCTATTTTCTGGATCCTGATGAATGGTCTGATGGTGTTCCTCGGCCTGCACGTTATCTAAGACTTACATCCACTTTTCAATAAATCCCGCTCAATCGTGTTGGGCGGGATTCTTTGTGAGTAGGGCGTAGAGAGGATAGTCTCTATTGTGTTTTGATCGGTGTCGACCCTTGGGTCTGCATATAAAGACCTAGGGCTCGGTATATACCGACCCCGGGGTCGGCATATGTCGAGCGGCAGCTCGGTACGAGTTTACACGGCACTTTCTCCTTGTTTAGTGCCTACTCCCTCCCACTTTCAAGCGTACTTTCTCCTAGTCGGTAATATAGTTTTTTGGTGAAAAGCTTGCAGATTCAACGAAAATGTTATATCTTTGCGGCATATTATGGAACAGATGAATCGTAAAGAACAGATACTGGTGAGGATTACCGGACAGGATCGTCCGGGCCTCACCGCTTCAATGATGGGCATTCTTGCCAAGTATGATGCACAGATCCTCGACATCGGTCAGGCTGACATCCACTCCACACTCTCGCTGGGCATCCTCTTCCGCATGGACGAGATGCGCTCGGGTCTGGCGATGAAGGAATTGCTCTTCATGGCTTCGGAGCTGGGTGTGAACATCGGCTTCTCGCCCATCTCGGACGATGAGTATGAGGACTGGGTGGGTCACCAGGGTAAGAACCGTTATATCCTGATGGTGATGGGTCGTACTTTGGAGGCCCGTCAGATTGAGGGGGCCACGCGTATCCTCGCTGATCAGGGACTGAACATCGACTCCATCCTGCGACTGACAGGTCGTAAGAGCATCAAGAACCCCACACAGCACTCCCGTGCCTGTATCCAGTTCTCCCTGCGTGGTGAGCCTACCAACCGTCAGGAGATGCAGTCGAAGTTGATGAAACTGTCGAGTGAGATGGAGATGGACTTCTCGTTCCAAAAGGATGATATGTTCCGTCGTATGCGCCGTCTTATTTGTTTCGATATGGATTCTACACTCATACAGACAGAGTGTATCGACGAACTTGCTGAACGCAATGGAGTGGGTGATCAGGTACGCGCCATAACAGAGAGTGCTATGCGTGGTGAAATTGACTTCAAGGAGAGTTTCACTCGAAGGGTGAAGCTGCTTAAGGGCCTCGATGTTAGTGTTATGCAGGAGATAGCCGAGAACCTGCCTATTACGGAGGGCGTGGATCGACTAATGACAATCCTGAAGACATGTGGTTATAAAATTGCAATCCTTTCTGGAGGATTCACATACTTCGGTGAGTACTTACAGCGCCGTTATGGCATAGACTATGTGTATGCCAACGAACTGGAGATTGGCGAGGATGGTAAGCTTACTGGTAACTATGTCGGCGAGATTGTGGATGGACACCGTAAGGCAGAACTGCTTAAACTGATAGCTCAGGTAGAGAAAGTAAACTTGGCTCAGACTATTGCTGTGGGCGATGGTGCTAACGACCTGCCGATGATTAGTGAGGCCGGACTTGGTATTGCATTCCACGCAAAGCCTCGTGTGGTAGCTAATGCCAAACAGAGCATTAACACCATCGGACTTGATGGCGTACTCTACTTCCTTGGCTTCAAAGACTCCTATCTAGGTGAACAAGGAAAGCTTTAATATAAACAGCACTAACTATAAGATGTTTGGCTATTGAGGGATTTTCTTGGTGACTGTTGCTTTGAGAATACGGATATCCTCTAGTGGACGCGCAAATTGGTCTGTCGGCATCTGTTGAATCCTATCAAGAATCTCCATACCCTCTGTCACTTCTCCAAAAATAGTATATTGTCCATCCAGATGAGGTGTACCTCCCACTGTCTTATAGGTTGCTATCATCTCTGGCGTGAGTTTGACACGTCCTTGAGTGACAGAATCGAGCCGTTCCTGTATCTGGCTCAGTTTTTTGTCGTCGAGGACACGTCCCCAGACAATATAGAACTGACAGGCGGAACTGCGCTTTTCCGGATTGACATTATCACCCTCACGAGCCATCGCCACCACACCACGTCGGTGAAATATCTGGGGTAAGCAGAACTCAGGCTCTTGGGTATAGTCAAAATCACCTGTACCTAATCGTTGCCCCGGCTTAGCGTGCTTGCTGTTAATATCACCACTTTGAATCATAAAGTCCTTTATAACACGATGGAAGAGCAGGGAGTCATATACCTGCATTTTGACAAGTTTGAGGAAATTGTCACGATGTTTTGGTGTATCATCATAGAGTGCAATGCGGATATTGCCTACTGTTGTCTCCAACAAGACCTCTGCCGTTTTCGTTTGTGCGGCGGCACTGATA
>JAEEGJ010015763.1_pt1 | contig 17532 bp, 16 predicted proteins | sample 8958761 | NCBI WGS metagenome assembly JAEEGJ01 (sample SAMN16246546, study PRJNA631951) | gut metagenome | biome: gut microbiome; feature: rumen; material: RS-attached | host: Bos | place: Iran: Karaj | collected 2018-10 | reverse complement strand
GTACGAAGCATGGTAAGGAGCTTGTTAACCTTCGTGAGGATAACGATGCACAGAATCACTGCAACGAGTGAGAGTGCGAGTGCGATGTATTCCATTCGGGGCACCTCATAAGTAAGGGTTGACCGCAGGTGCAGGCTGGAAATAAACCCGCAGGCGGTGTGGCTGGTTCGTGTTTGTGTGTGCTTAAAGCCATCTTACTAGCGCCTCCTGAGAGGCTTGACGGCGATAAGGTTTCGGGCAAATTGGGCCAGCGAAACTATTTAAGGGGCCTCTGCCGCAGCAGAAGGCCATTGTGAGCCACGGGCGCAAATATAACAAAACTGTTAAATGATTGGGGATTGACGGTTAAGAAACATCCCCAAAACCGCTCTGCCGGTGGCGGTTTAAAGATGCATATCGAGCTTTTCCAGCGATTTTTTGACAGAATCGCCGTAAGCAGTCAGTGAATCGAGGTTTTTCTTTAAAGAATCCACCTTATTCAAAAGAATCGCATTTTCGCGTGCAAGACGATTCATTTCGGCCAAAGTGGCCTCGTCGGTGCAGCCAGAAAGGGAAAAAACAGCGAAAACAGAAAAGAGAATTGCAGATAAAGTAATTTTGAATTTCATGTGCATGAATATAGAAAAAAAAGGAAGAATTATACCAAGTTTTCTATCTTTGTCCATATGATTAGTGCAACGACATCGCCGGAACTGCTTTTGCCGGTGGGAACCCGTGAAATGCTAGAAGCCGCCGTTAAAAACGGTGCCGATGCGGTTTATTTTGGAGTCCCCCACTGGAATGCCCGAGGCCGCACCGAAGACTTTACGTTTGACGATGTCCGTGACATGATCCGCTACGCCCGCATTCGCGGGGTGCGCACCTTCTTGGCCATGAATGTGCTGGTTTTTGAGCGGGAACTTTGGGAATTGCCCGAATTTCTGGAGAAAATCATCTCCCTGGAGCCCGACGCCTTCATTATCCAGGACATCGGTCTTGCCAGACTTATACGCGCCATTGCCCCTCAACAAGAGATTCATGCCAGCACCCAGATGACACTTGCGAGCGCCGAAGGCGTCAATCTGGTCAAATCCATCGGTTTTAACCGCGCTGTACTCGCCCGCGAACTTTCGGTAAAGGAAATTGCGGCAATCAAAGGCGGAACCGACCTGGAGCTAGAAGTTTTTATCCACGGAGCCCTTTGCGTCAGTTACTCGGGCCAGTGTCTGACCAGCGAAAACTTTGGCGGACGCAGCGCCAATCGCGGCCAATGCGCCCAAAGCTGCCGCCTTCCCTACCGCATTTTTGTAGACGGCAAGGAATTCCGTGACACCGACGCCCAATACCTCTTTAGCACCCGCGACCTGTGCGCCCTTCCGAAACTGGACGAATTGGAAGAAATCGGCGTGAATTCGCTGAAAGTCGAAGGCCGCCTCAAGAGCCCCGAATATGTTGCCGCCGTATCCCGCGCCTACCGTAAGGCGTTGAACCGGATTCCGCTTGACGCCAAGGACATGGAACCGCTAGAAGTGCTTTTCAGCCGCGGCCTCAATACCGGCTGGCTCGATGGAGATAACCATCAGGAACTTGTAAACGGCACCTTCAGCAATCACCATGGCATGGCCCTCGGGCAAGTCGCAAAAACCGAACGCGGGCAAGTCATTGTCGGTCTCGACAGCGCAATCTCCGATGCCGGCGAAAACGCCACCTACCCGCAACCCGGCGACGGCATCCTCTTCGAAAATGCAGCATTGGGCGTAAGCATCGGCAGCAGACTCTACGCCGCGCAAGTCACCCATTTGCCGCACCCGAAGCGCGGCGAGCCCAAGTACCTGCGCATGGAATTCGGGCGCGATTTCGATACCCGCCAAATCGCTGTCGGCATGCAGGTTTACCGCAACGACTCCCCTGCGCTTGAACGCGAACTGCGCAAGACATTCACGGACCGCAATCTCGAAGAACGCATCCCCGTGAACATAGTTCTTTCCGGGAAAATCGGCGAACCCTTGAAGCTTACGATGAGCGATGGGCCGAGGCATTCCGCAGAAGTTGAAGCAGAAATACCCCTCGAAGCGGCCCGCAACAGTGAAAATCGCAGCAAAAACGAAGCGGACAAGGCCCTCCATGATTTGGCGCAGAAGGAACTTTCGGGCCTAAGTGCGACCGCCTACCAGTTAAAGCACTTGGACATTCAAGTAGACCGCGGCGCATTCATCCCGGGAAAAGTCCTGAGGACTCTACGCCAGAATGCCGCCGAAAAGCTGGATGCAATTCGCTGCCAGTGGAAGGTTCTTTCGCCCAAGGCGGATGATGGCAAGACGTTCCTCGAAAGCACCCGCGCCAAGTTCAAGTCCGGCGCATCTACCAGTGGCACGACTTTTGCGTCCGCTACACCAGTCACCGACGCCAAGCACCCGATTATCAGCGTACTGGTCCGCAATCCGGACCAGATTGCCGCTCTCAAGGGCCTCGATATTGACCGCGTCATCATGGATTTCGACTGGGGCGTCAAATACGATGAATCCCTGCAGCAGATTCGCGACCTCGGATTCAAGGCGGGCATGGCGACGCTTCGCATCCACAAGCCGGGCGAAAGCCATTACCTCAAGAATATCCTGCGGCTTTGCCCGGACTTTGCCCTGGTGCGAAATCTGGGGGCGCTCTCCATCCTTAAAGAAAGCGGTATCCCGCTCACCGGCGACTACAGCTTGAACGCCGCCAACAGTGTAAGCTACGACTGGCTTCTTTCGCAGGGGCTCACGACGCTCCACCCCTCTTGGGACCTTAACAGCACGCAGCTCTTTGACCTTCTCGAAAACATCGACGGAGAGCGCCTGGAACTCACTCTGCACCAGTACATGCCCGCCTTCCATTCGGAATACTGCGCCTTCGCCCGCGCGCTCACGACGGGTCGTCGCTTCCCGGAATGCGGCAAGATTTGCACCAAGCACAAGGTGGAAATTCTGGACCACAAGGGTGAACGCCACTTCTTGCAGAGCGACGCCGAATGCCGTAACACGCTCTTTGTGGGTAAGCCGCAATCGGCGCTAAAGCTCCTCCCCCGCCTTCGCAGCGCCGGCGTGAACCATTTCCGCCTCGAAATGCTCACCGAAGATGCCGAAACCGTGCGCCGTAAGGTACTCATATACACGCAGGCCATTCGCGGTAAAATCGCCATCGAAGAAGCCATCCGCGAAGCGGGCATTCAAGAAAAGTACGGTCTTTCCGAAGGCCAGCTCTTTAACGAAAGCACCTGGCAAGACCGCAAAAAATAACACTCTTGCGTTTTCGAAAGAAGCCCCGCCGCACCTAGAATTGGCGGGACTCCCCAACTGAAAATTCGCCATCGGGTGGATAGCAAATCGCCGACATTCACCGGCAAAGACAAATTTAGTCACAGACCTCGTCAAAATGCGAAAAAAGATTAAAACCTGCAAACACATGTTTGCAGGAATCTTCATTTTTTACAAATTGTCAAACTTTGATTGCAGGGATTTTGCAAGAAATTACTTCTTGGCACGGGCAATGGCTTCTTTGGCCAGCTTGTCTACAAGTTCATTCCACTTGACGCCGGTATGGGCTTCCACCTTTTCAAAACTCACGCGATGTAAGTAAGGCTGTGCCGCCGCCACGTACCGCTTGGCAATATTGCTCTTGGCTTGCCATTCGCCTTTGGCCCAGCGGGCAATGCCTTCGTAGTCGTGACAGATAACACCACACTTGTCATTGGCATCAAGCCAGCGCATGGCCTGGTAAGAAGCCATCACTTCGCCGTCGATGTTACGGCTTTCGGCATCGAAGGCCGTTATGCCAGAACCACGGGCGATTTCCTTGTCATTTTCGGTTACCACAAATGCCCAGCCCGATTTTGCAAATCCAGGCGAAAAAGATCCGTCCACGAAAACCCGCAAGCCTTCGGGCACAGGAGCTTCCATTCCAGAAATCCACGCTTCCGCTTCGGCACGGGAACCAAAGGATTTAAAGAGTACACCCTTGACTCCATGGGTCAATTTTTCACATTCGGCCCAAGTCATGACGATTTTGCTTTCGTTCGGGGACTTTATCGCATAGAATTTCTGTTTAGGCATGGCCCAAAATTAGTATATTTAAAAGGAAATTTGTACTGGAGTTTACGTGAAACCGTCACCGTATTTTAAAGATTGTTTTAAATACTTTTTTAAGCGATTCAAGAGCAAGGAATCGTTGTTCAAATGGTTTCTAAATCAGGCTGGCGAAGACTCCGGTGTATTTGATTTTCCGGCATCCTTAAAAGGATATCCCAAGACCTTGGTTTTCTTGGATCGCAACCTGGAAAAATCCGCCGTGTTCATGCGTGCTATGCCCGATGTATTTTTTAAGAATGCATTCCTGTGCGCCCATGAATCACAGCAGGTCCTGGTTTCGGCAAGGCGCGCGTCAGCGGTTTACTACAGCGACATTGAATGCCGTTACGGCGAATCCGTTTTTGAAGAAATGGAAGCCAAGTGCAAAGAATTCGCTCCGAAGGTGTGCATTTACCTAGGCGAAGCATTTTTGCCCACCCTTTACTTGGCCAAAGTGAGTGGTGCGGGTTGCAGAATCGGATTCTCGGACGAGAACTGTTTTCCCTTCTTGAACGTGTGCCTGAAACCCAACCAATCCACTGAAGCGGCCCTGATTAACCAATACTACGGGGTCAAGTAATGCAAAAAGGGTATTCCACCATCATTACCGAAAGCGGTGGCTATGCGGACCTCCACATGCACACCAAACTCTCGGATGGAAACCTTTCCGTCGAAGAATTGCTGGTCCTTTGCAAGCGCAAGGGACTCCGCTGCATATCCATTACCGACCACGACAACCTGGACAGCTACAACCTGGCCGTAGAACCGGCCAAAGAAATTGGCCTCGAAATTATCCCGGGCATTGAAATTTCGGCCGTGTGGCAGGGTAAGGACATTCACATTCTGGGCTACTACTGCGACCCCACGAACCTGGCGCTGAACATGGAACTTCAGGATTTCGCGAAGCAGAGAATTACCCGCGCCAAGGCTATCATCAAGAAGCTGAACGCTCTGGGTATCGACATTACCTACGAAAAGGTTGTGAGCTACTGCAAGGGAAAGGTCATCGGCCGTCCCCACATCGCCATGTCCATGGTTGACGAAGAATACATTTCCAACTTCTCGGAAGCCTTCACCAAATACCTGGGTGACGGTTGTGTGGCCTTTGTTGAAAAGAAAGGGCTGAATCCACAGCAGACAATCAAGCTTATCGAAAATGCCGGCGGAATTGCCGTGCTCGCCCACCCCTACAAGTCGGGGCTTTCCGACGAATTCATCGAAAACATGGTAGAATGGGGTGTGCAGGGAATCGAAGTCTACAGCCCTGCCCAGAAGGGTGCCGTTGGCCGCAAGTACAAAGAGATTGCGCAAAAATTCGGCCTTATAGGCACCGGCGGTTCGGACTTCCATACCGAAGCAGGTGCTTATCCGCCCAACTGCATGAAAATGCCTTATTCCGTGGTGAACGCCCTCCGTGAACGCCGTGAAAAACTGAGAGCGGAATGGTACTAATGAGAGCCAAGTATTCATTTTTCATTTTTCATTTCACATTTTTCGTTCTTTTTGTAGCGTCTCTTTTTGCTGAACCGCTAAAGCCCGACCAGTACGTAAAGCCGTCTGCGCAAGACTCTGTCTACAAGACGCCCTGGGGTATTGATCCCGCCGCTCGCGAAACGGACGCCGGTCGTTGGGTGTTGCCCCACCGGGAACTCATGCAGAGAACCTTCGATATTTCGGGCCAAAAATCTGAATGGGTGCTGGGCACCTCCATTCTTGGAGCACCAGAATTGGATCCAGACCACATGGGTATGGGTTCTATTCAGACCCGCTACCCCAGCAAACTTGCAGGCCTATTTACCACCCGTCTCGGTTACGACGCCACCACCCTGGGTTTGAACGGCGAAAACGGTATTCTCTTTGAAGAACGCAAGGGAATTCCCGTCGACACCCCCATTACCGACCTGAACTGGGAACGCCCGGCTTTCGGTGGAAACGCGCTGCGCCTCGATTTCCGCAGGCTGGTGACCGATTCCGTGTCGCTGGAATTCGGGCTCGCCAGCCACTCCGATATAGATTCCAAGGAATACAGCTACCAAAACGTGACCCACTCGCCGTATTTCGCCTTGGGCCGAGACTCCTCGCAGATTCCTTTTGCCGGTCGCAACATCGCCATGAACAGCATGCACATCCAGCCGATTCTTACCTGGCGATTCGGTTGGGGCAAGGCTTTCACTAAACTGAACTACGTTAATCTGAGAAATGCCGATAACACGAACCACAAGGTTCTGCTGGATACGCTGGACAAGGCCATTCGCACCTTCCAGGCCGATCCCTACGTGACGGAAATCCACACCTTCGGTTACGGCGGTGGCATCGAGGTCTATCCCACAAAAAAACTCACCCTTTCTACAGACTTCACCTATAACGAACACGAAATTGAACAGGATTCCCTGCCCCACATTTTCAAGGGAACCAGGGACTATCTAGATACCCTCGGCGAACAGCACACAGACACACTCTATTACGACACTCTCAAGGCAACAACCTACGAATCCATGTTGGGCAATTTCGGAATCGCCTACCGAACCATCTTTAATCCGGCAATCAAATTCAAGTACGAATTCCTGAACACCGACCATACCGGCGATAACGACACAACACGCTCTTATTTCCAGGATCGCGAAACAGGATACCTGGAACTGAAAGACACTCTTTGGAATAGGGTTATTTTCCGCACCCAAACCGGTCTTCAAAGAAACAGTTCCGTCCGGAACGAGGTGGATCTCGCACCCGCTTATTCTGCTGACGTTCTGGCCTTTTTACCTTACCATCTGCGCGCAAACGTGGGTATGCGCCATGACAACAAGTTCCCTGACGTGGGCCAACTCAAGATTGACGAAATAGGCCGTCTGGCCTTCCACCGCAAGGATCTCAAATACGAAGAACGTGACCGTTACACCTTTAATCTGGGGTACCAGCAACGGGAAGTTTTTTACGGAATCGGGCTCCGTTACGAAGATGTCGATAACCTCATGAAACCCCGCTGGGTCAAATGGGGTTATGCAGATTCGACAAACAGCTTGGAAGATGTCTACACATGGACCAACATCGATAACGTGAACAGCCTGGACTGGCTTTTGCAGGTGGGATTCAGACTGGGTAACTGGAAGTTCTACCTGGAACGTGGCGAGACCCTGGACCGCAGCCTAAAACTGATTGACACACCGGAACTCTATTACAAGGGCAGCATCCACTGGCAAAACAGATTTGTATCTGACCGCCTAGGCGTAAGTGTGCGAGTGGACTGGCAGTGGTTCGGTGAACGCTATGACTGCACCATTGGTGAAAGCGGTGGTCCCGAACTGGAACTTATGAAGAAATACCTGGCGATGGACTTTGAAGCCCGTATGCAGATTCTTTCCTTCGAACTCTACACACGCATCGAAAACTTCAATCACAGTATTTACATGCCGGCTAGCGGATACACCCCCGAAGGCCTCCGTTTCGCCTACGGCATCGTCTGGACATTTAGAAATTGATTTTATAAATCTGCGGCCAATTCTTGCCGGTAATCCACAGATTCTTGCCGTCGTAAGCGATTCCATTCAGCACGTCCACATCTGGATGCCAACGTTTGATTTCGGCCACTTTACGGCTTAAATCCAAATAGCGAATGACTTTCCCGCTAGGTAGCGAAATCACCGCAATGACAGCCGTCTGCCAAACGTTGGCGTAAAGAGTATCCCCTACGATTTCCAACTCGTTCAAGAGTTTTAGAGGGCGACCACCATCAGTAACAGGAATGACTCCCACCACATTGAATCCACCCAAGGCAATCTGCAAAAGCTCGCTGGAACCGTTGCTCATCAATAGAGCATTCTTCCAATAGGTCAATCCCCAGCCTTCCGTAGGAATGCGGAACTCACCTTTGAGGGTAAAAGGTTTGCGGCTATAAATGAAGGCTTTTTTCGATTTCCAGGTCAAATAGAAAATATCGTCGCCAACAGCTATGGATCCTTCTCCAAAATAACGTTCCGAAAGTTTTGCCGAATCCAAAATTTTGCCGTCCAGCGTGCGACGGTAAAGTCCCGACAGTCCATATTGGCCGGTGGTTTCTACCAGCTCTTTCCCGTCAAAAAACAGCCCCTGGGTAAAATGGGTCTTTTCATGGGGAATAGAATCCAAAATTTCGGGAACCACACGAGGGGCTTCAGCGAAAGCGAGAGACGAAAGAACTAAGACTGAAGCGAAAGAGCAAAGACGGGTGAAAAAATTCATGTTCAAAAATTACTAAATTGCACGCCATGGGTGAATTAAGGACACCAGCCAAAGTCAAGATAATCGTAGGGATTCTCGCTAAAGATTCCCAAGCGGTAGAGGCCGTGCGCGACACGCTCCGAAACCGCTTTGGCGAAGAGGAGCTTGCGCTCCCGCCGTTCCCGTTTACCTTTACCAACTACTACGTCGACGAAATCGGGAACGCCCCCGTGCGTGCCTTTTTCAGCTACGAGAATTTGGTAGACCGCGAAACCATTGTCGACATCAAGCTTTGGAGCAACGACGTCGAACTGGAAATTGCCAAGCAAAACGGCACGCCCGGGCTTCGCCCCGTGAACCTGGACCCCGGCTACATGACGCTCGGGCAATTCTTCTTGGCCACCACCAAGGATCAGCGCCAGCGCGTTTACATGCAGCGAGGCATTTTCGTAGAACCCACGCTGTACTTTCAAAACGGGCATTTCCACGCCTTCGACTGGACCTACCGCGACTACCAAAGCGAAAAGTACATCCAGTACCTGGAACAGGTCCGGGCCCGACTCGCCTACCAACTCAGCACCGGAAAACCATATAGAATGAGAAATGCGCAATAAATTCATTCTACACCTCACATTACACACTACACACCCCACACTTTTATGAAAGCCGGCATATTCACCATTCTTCTCCTTTGCTGTTCCAACGTATTCATGACTTTCGCCTGGTACGGGAACCTTAAACTCAAGGAAATGCACATCAGCACCGACTGGCCGCTATTTCTCGTAATCGTGGCCTCTTGGGGAATCGCCTTTTTTGAATACTGCATCGCCGTTCCGGCAAACGTTATCGGTAGCCGCATCAATGGAGGGCCCTTTACCCTGATGCAGCTTAAAATCATCCAGGAAGCCATTTCGCTAACGGTTTTCACCGTCATCGCGACAACGGTTTTCAACAACGAGGCGCTGCACTGGAACCACATCGTGGCCTTCGCCTGCATTATCGCGGCTGTTTTCTTCGCCTTCCTCAAATAAACCGCAAAATGGCGTTCCCGGCAACACATAAATGGACCAGTCTCCTTGTCGCAATCGTCGTAGCGACCGTCTGCCTATGTGCCCCCGCCGAAGCAAAGAGTAATTCCAGCGTCAAGGATTCCCACAAGACATCCAGCAAGACCTCCTCCAAATTGGATAAGAAATCATCCAAGAAATCCAGCAAAGCCAAGAAAAGCGACAATAAAAAATCGAAGAAAGCCTCTGAAAAAAGATCCAAGAAAGTCAAAATTAACGAAGACGATCCCAAGGCATTTACCAAAGCGCTCCTTGCCGATAAAGACGGCGTTGAATACGAAATTGTTGAATCTCCGAAAAAAAAGAAGGTTGAAAAGCAGAAAAAACAAATGGTGCAGGTTCAAGAAATTGGCGATACCTTCGACTTTTCTACCATGCTTCTGCCCATTACCCACGAAGCCTTGGTCGGTTCCCCTTACGGAATCCGCAGCCATCGCCTGCATCGCGGCGTAGATGTAAACGTAATCAAGGACGAACCCGTGGTAGCCGCCTACCCCGGCGAAGTCACCATGTCCCGCTACAATAAAGGCGGCTACGGCAACTATGTACTCATCAAGCATCCTAATGGCCTCGAAACCCTCTACGCACACCTCTCTAAACGCCTACTCAAGGTCGGTGATCAGGTGTTCCCCGGCGACATTGTTGGCTTGGCAGGCAATTCCGGCAGGTCATCGGCCGCTCACCTTCATTTTGAGATCCGCTACGGCGAAGTCAATATTGACCCCACCACAGTAATCGATTTCCCGCACTGGACCCTGCGGGAAGGCGTGTCCAAATTCTCCATGAAGAAAGCGATTGCGGACCACCGCAAGATTCAAGCCAAGCTCCGCGACAACAATTACTACATCGTTAAAAAAGGCGACTCCCAAGGAGATGTCGCCAACTGGTTCAATATTTCTATCGAATCGCTCTGCCGCATCAATAACCTGAAACCAGGAGCCCCCCTCAAAGACGGGCAAAAGCTCCGCGGCAGCAAATGACACAAAGAGTCATTACAATGACTCTTTGTGTCATTACAATGACTCATTGTGTCATCCTAAGCAGAAACCGTTAGGTTTCGTGTCGAAGGATCTACACCGATTATTTCAGCATGAGGAACGCGTTCTTCAGTTCTCGCGTCGCATTTTCCGGATTAGCCGCCTTCATAATCGCCGACACCGCACAAATGCCCGCAATACCCGAGCCCTTCAGCACAAAGAGATTGTCCTTGTTGAGTCCGCCAATGGCATTCACCGGAATCGGCACGGCCTTCACAACGTCCTTCAAAGTTTCTACCGGAGTAATCACCGTTTTCACATGAGTCGTGGTCGGATAAATTGCACCACAACCCAAGTAGTCCGCGCCTTGCTCATAAGCTTCAAGCGCCTGCGGCACCGTCTTCGCGGTAGCACCGATAATCTTGCCCTCGCCCATGAGCTTGCGGGCCAAATGCACCGGCATATCGCTTTGTCCCACATGAACACCCTCGGCTCCAATCGCCAAGGCCACATCCACGCGGTCATCGATAATCAGAGGAATCCCGTAACGAGCCGTAATCTCGTGAGTCGCCTTGGCAAGCTCCAAGTATTCGCGGGTAGACCGGTCCTTTTCGCGCAACTGAATAATGGTCGCGCCACCCTTGCAAGCAGCCTCGACCACAGGCAAAAAACGATCTTCCGGCACTGTCGTGCTGTCGGTAATAAAATAAAGCGTCGTATCGAGATTCTTCATGCGCACAAATATAAAAATCCGCCTCGTGAGAGGCGGACTTTTATTTCAGATCTAGATCCTTCGACTTCGCAACTTCGTTGCTACGCTCAGGATGACACTTTAGGAATTAACCCAAGGTAACAATCACCTTGTGCACACCCTTCGTGAAGATCGGGGCCACATCGGCGTCAATCTTCTTGCCATCGACGATCATCTCGGCGACACCCTTGCACACGTGCTTCGGGTTCTTCACTTCGATTTCGTAGGTAGCGCCGCGGAACTTACGGGTCACCTTGAAGCCGTCCCAAGAGCTCGGGATGCACGGATTCACAATGAGGCCCTTGAAGCTTGCGCGAACACCGATGATGAACTGCGTTGCGGCCTGGTAAGTCCAGGAGCTCGTGCCGGAGAGCCATGCGTTACGGCCCATGCCGAACTGCTTGTGTTCGTCACCGAGGATGTTCTGCGGATAGCAATACGGTTCAGATTCGAACTCGTCGAGCTTGGTGTTCTTGGCAGCCGGGTTAATTTGGCTGTAATACTGGAAGGCCTTGTCGCCACGGCCGAGAATCGTTTCGGCAATCATCACCCACGGGTTGGTGTGGAGGAAGATACCGCCGTTTTCCTTGGCTCCAGGAGGATAAGTGGAGATGCCACCCACGTTCGGGTCAAAGCCGCGGTAGCCCGGAGTAGAGCTCTTCACGCCGTTGGCGGTGTTGAGGAGCTTGTTCAGGCTGTCCATGCCCATCACGGCACGGTCGCCAGTAGCAATGCCAGAAATCACAGACCAGGACTGGCTGTTGCAGTAAATCTTGCCGTACTTGGCCTTGTTGGTGCCGTAGGCGTTGCCCTGCTTGTCGAACCAGCGGACCCACCACTTGCCGTCCCAAGCGCTGTCATTGAAGGCCTTCTTCACGTCTTCGTACCAGCCCTTGTACATTTCGACAGACTTGGTGTCGCCGAGAGCTTCGCAGATGTCCATCATTTCAAGGAGAGCCTTAGCATAGAGGCCCGTGTTGAAGGAGGATTCTGCACCGAGCGGGAGGTTCATGCAGTCGTTCCAGTCGGCAAAGCCGAGGAGCGGAAGGCCGTGCTTACCGAGGTGAGTACGGGTAAAGTTGAGAGAACGCTTGAGGTGTTCGAGCACAGTGCCCTTTTCACGCTGAGCGCGCTTCTTGCCGGCTTCGTAGAACGGAACTTCCTTCTTGAGGAGGTCCATCTTGCCGGTTTCCTTGAGGTAGTTGGCAATAGTGAGAACGATCCACAGGTGGTCGTCACCATACCAGTCAGCGTAAGCCGGGTTGCCGTTTTCATCGAGCACACCCTTCTTTTCGCGGGAGTCACCGGCGTTAGCTTCGTTGCCGTTGTCTTCAGCAAGGGCGAGCGGAGCGTACTGGTGCATGGCGTTACCTTCAGGACGCTGCACAGAGAGCAGGTTCAAGGCGAGTTCCAATGCTTCTTCCGGCATGTGGCTCATCACGCCCATAAGGTCCTGGCTGGAGTCACGGTAACCGATACCGCGGCTGGTGCCGTAGCCCAGCTGATACAGGGACAGGTAGCGGCTCCAGTTCTTGGTGGTGTGGCACTGACGCGGGTTGTGCACGTTCACCATGGAGTTGAACGCTGCATCCGGAGTCTGCACCTGGATCGTAGAGAGGTACTTTTCCCAGAACTTGGCGAGTTCGTCGAAAGCCTTGTCGACATTCTTCAAGTCGCGGTACTTGGCGATTGCCTTAGAGGCAACCTTCAGGCTCTGTTCCTGACCGAGCTGGGTGCAGGTGCGGAAGGTCTTGCCGGCGGCAATCTTGCCAGCGTGGATCATGAGAGCGGCAATGTTGTCGCCACGGTCGCATTCGCTGTTGGAAAGTTCTTTGTTGGCGAGGCTGAGCGGAGCGGCCCAGGAGCCCATTTCGTTTGCACCGAGGAACACGCGACGGTCGCCATCGAAGCTACCGACCTTGCAGTTAGCAGTCACGTAGTTCACGGCGAAGTCACGCTTCATGTAAGCGTACTGTTCGAGCACCACATGGCCGTCCTTTTCCCAGTGGCCCTTGAGGGTCATGGTCTGCGGAACCCAGTCGGCGTTGGTGAGCTGCTTTTCAGCTTCGAAGTGGCTGAATTCATAAACCGGGATAATGTCCACTTCCTTGGAAGCCTTGTCGAGGTTCGTGACCTGGATATCCTGGAGGAGAGTGTTGGAGCCGGTCGGAACGAAAATCGTCACCTGCGTACGGAGGCCTTCGCATTCGGCGATCCAGCGCATGTAGGACAGACCCACGTGGCATTCCCACTTCTTCATCTTGGTGAGAGTCGGAACCACGAACGGAGAGAACACGGTGTAACCCTTGGCGTTCTTCACGCGGATGTAGATGGTGCTGGCCTTAAAGTCAGAGCAAGGCATCTGGGCGATGTACTTGGTGATACGGTTCAGGGCCGGGTCGCCCTTGCAAACGAGGGTACCGCCAGTAGTATCGACGATACCACCAAAGTTCAAAGTACCAACGTAGTTGCACCACTTGATCGGGGTTGCCGGCGTGGTAAGCACGTATTCTTTCTTGGCGTCATCAAAGTAGCCGTACTTTGCAGCAGTCTTAGCTGCAACCTTCTTGGCCTTCGGGGCGCTCTTCTTGGTCTGTTTTGTAGCCATTGTTTCTCCGTAAGAGGGGTTGTTAAAATTTAACGAGCGTAAATATAGAAAAAACTAGTCCTTCTTATTCACAAAATCGCGGTTTCCAAAGTTGATGTAGAAATATCCATCCAGTTTCTTGTTGCGTACCGGATCGCGCAAGATTCCGATAGCGGCGCGCACGTACTTGAGTTCCACCAGAATGTGGTCACGGCTCATGCAATTGAGGAACGGGCCTTCGGCAAAAAGGGTCGGGCGCGGTTCATCGGCAATCATCTGTTCCAAGCGTTCAACCTCTTTCACCAGTCGGCGTTCGTGCGCTTCAAGAGTACGAATCAATTCCTTTTGTTCGGCACCGAAAAGGAAGGCAAAACCGAGCGTTCTCGGATCATCGTTAAAGCCGGTCAAATGCTTTAGCACTTCCTTGCGCAAAGTTTCTCGACCTTTTTCAGTAATCGAGAAAACCACGCGCTCAGGGCGGTTACCATCGCGTTCGCTACGGCCAGCAATGTCACCATGCTTTTCGAGTGTCGCAAGCCTGTTGTAAACGGTCGACGTGCTGAGGTTTGCCCAGCGGTCCAGTTCGCGGTTGCGAACCTCGGTAATGATGTCGTAACCACTGCGTTCCTTTTCCAGGATCAGGCCCAGAAGAACCAAGTCATAACGATTCATATTTCACCCTCTTCTTCTTATTCCACAGAAATTCATCTGTTAGATTATTCCAACTTGGAATATAACTAAAAAAAATAACAATGACCTTATAATTCAAGAAATTTTTTGTTCAGAATTGTTCTGAATTTTCCATTTTTTTTTGTATTTCTATCAAAATTGCGCATTTTTGAATAAAATTCAAATTTTTGTTCAGAAAATATTGCATTACCACAAAAAAAATTGTATATTCAAGATATGATGAAACGCATTATTGAATATGAAGACTATCGTAAGTACTTGAGAGATTTCTACGAAGAGCACAAAAGGATCGGTGCTTTTACTTGGCGAGACTTTTCAAGACTTGCCGGTTCAAATTCAGCTAGCTTCTTGAAAATGGTCTGCGACGGAAAAAACGGACTTTCCAAACTTGGAGTTGAACGCGTTGCAAACGCCATGGCTTTGAACGGAGATGAACTGGTATATTTCAGAGCTTTGGTTACATTCTGTCAAGCAAAAAAAGAGAACGAACGCAAGAAAGCCTACGAAGAAATGCAAGCCATTGCGTCGGAATACAAGGTTCGAGTTCTTGAAGGCGAATCATTCAAGTTTTACGAGTCTTGGCAATACCCAGTTATCAGGGAACTAGCCCCCATGATGCCGGGAGCAAAACCATTAGAGATAGCCAAACGTTGCGCACAACCCATAACAGCCGCTGAAGTTCGAGCATCGCTGGATTTTCTCGTCAAATCCCACTTTTTAACCAAAACCGCCGAAGACACTTACGAACTTGCCGACAAGGTATTAAAGGTATCTTCTGCAGCAATTCCTTTAGCCGTACAATCTATGCAAAGTCAAATGGCAGAATTTGCCAAGAATGCCATTGAAAATGTCCCCTCAGAAAAAAGAGATTTTAGCGGCGTTACAATGGGTATTGACAAGGACGATTTCAATGAAATTGTCGCCGAACTAAAAGAACTTCGCAAAAAAGTCATTTCTATCGCCACAAGAAAAAAAGGCGGAGAAAACGTTTACCGTTTAAACCTACAACTTTTCCCACTAACCAATGAGAAGGAGGCCTAACATGAAAACGATGTATAAAACAATCGGAGTCCTTATATCGGTGGTCTTGTTAGCCGCCTGTTCCGACGAAACAAGTTCTAACGTTCCGAACAAAACCCCTATTGCGGATGTTGATTCTAGCAATGAGCAATCTTTATCAAACGCTTCAGACGCCTTGACAAGCAACCTAACTGAAAGCGATAGCCTATTTATTGACAGCTTACTGAATTCGTATGAGCCGCCCAAATATATTGAAGCAAGCGACATGTGTCCCGAAGATGATGAAGAATGTCTAGCTTCTTTCTATGACTCCGTAACAGTGCTACCAGCAACCCCCGTGGAATATGGATTTAGTACGAAACGGGAACGAGTTTATCAAAACTACATTCTCTCTTATTATGGAGTAAAGGGAGATTGCCTTATCGAAAAATATCCTCTTGAAGATGGTGCACGCAGATGGGCTCAACAAAGCCCTTCTTATAGCGTGAAAACCATTCTTATAAGAGATAATGAAGAAAGTCGTTTCGTACATTACCTGCTAGACAACAGCTATGGATATAACAGCAATCCCCAAAAAGATTGTCCCGCAGATAGTACTGAATTTGCTAACAACTGTCAAGCAATCAACGGGATTTTGACATCTTACGGAGATGGTTGTTCAGCCCGTTTTACCCCCGTCTTAAATTTAATGTGCATAGCAAAAATTCAAGATTCTGTCACGTTGGATAGCCTAACGGCATCCTTGCCAGAAGAATGCAACACTTTTGTCAATAGCGCAAATATTAATGATTTGGTTCCGCCCATATCAAATGTCAGATGTTCATATGAAAATGATGAAGTCAAAACATGCGATACACTTAAAATCAAATAAAGGAAAAAATGAGGTGTAACATGAAAGCGAAGTATAAAACAATCGGAACCATTATATCAGCAGTCTTGTTTGCCGCCTGCACTAACGATTCCGATTCAAACGCAACGAATACAGCTGGTGGTGCCATCGAAGATACCAACCCCATTGCTGAAGTAGATTCAAGCAATACGAATTCTTCATCTAGTACTATTGAATCTTCGGCAAGTAATCTGACAGCAAGCGATAGACAATATATTACAGAAGCGATTCTTTCGTATGGCCCACCCACATATGTTGAAGCAAGCGACATGTGCCCCGAAAATGACAATGAATGCTCAGCATCTTTCTATGATTCAATTGCAGTCGCTCCAACATCTCCTGTGGAATACAGTTTCCCCATCAAGACTGAACGTGAAGAAATTTACCTTCATACAAATCCAGAAGGACGGTCTTGCAACGTTTATAAATATCCAATACAAAACGGCGGTCAAATGTGGGGCAGTGTCATACTATCCTATAGTTTGAAAACCATTCTTCTCAGAGAAAATGACGGAAATCGATACGCGCACTATCTGTTAGCCAATAGTTACGAATATGATATTGATTCTAGTTTTTGTCCCTTAGACAGCATTGCCTTTGCCAACGAATGCAATTCTGTCAACGGAGTCCTAGCTTCTTACGGAGAAGGATGTTCTACTCGTTTTACTTCAAGGCTAGATCTTGCGTGCATCGCAAAAATTGATGAATCGGTCACATTGGACAGCCTTATCGCACCATTGCCGGGAGAATGTGAATCTTACATTTCAAACGACTCAACCGATTTGAAACCTCCAAAACTCGATGTCTCCGTCCATTGCTCTAGCGACCCTAAAACAGGTGATCAAATAATATGCGACACACTGGAAGTCTATAACAAGGACGAGTAAAAAAGTTCCACCGATCTAATGAATGATCTGTGATTTTTCAAAAAGAAAGAACCGCGGCCGGCAAATTGCCAGTCGCGGTTTCTTTAAGGTTTTCCGTTAGGAATATAAGGTTGATTAAGCCTTGTTCAAACGATCCTGGATCATGTCGATGATTTCGGAGAGTTCCTTCGGGAGGTGCTTGCCGAACTTCGGATAGTGGTTTTCCTTAACGTCGGCGAGTTCCTTCTTCCAGCCTTCCACATCAACCTTGAGGATCTGCGGGAGGGTTTCCTTATAGTAGTCAGCGAGACCATCAGTATTGATGGTGCCTTCCTTCGGCATGTAACCGATGGCGGTTTCGACAGCGTTGTCAACACCGTTGCAGCGGTCGAAGATCCATGCGAGC
>JAEEGJ010015760.1_pt1 | contig 17537 bp, 25 predicted proteins | sample 8958761 | NCBI WGS metagenome assembly JAEEGJ01 (sample SAMN16246546, study PRJNA631951) | gut metagenome | biome: gut microbiome; feature: rumen; material: RS-attached | host: Bos | place: Iran: Karaj | collected 2018-10 | reverse complement strand
AAAGCTAAAGCTGCAAAAACAGTTAAAGAAACAAAAAAAGAAGAAAAAGTGGTTAAAAAAGAAACTACTAAGAAAGTAGCAACTAAGAAAGCTACTAAAACTAAGAAGGAAAACTAGAAGGAGGTTAATTTATGGGACAAAAAGTAAGTCCAATTGGAATGAGAATTGGAATAAACAAAGATTGGTCTTCTAAATGGTATGCAGATAAAAAAGATTTCTCTGGTAAATTAGGAAATGATATTAAAATTAGAAACTATTTATCAAAGAGATTAAAAGATGCTGCTGTTGCAGAAATTGAAATTAACAGAAACACTAAGAAAACAGAAGTTATCATTCATACTGCTAAACCAGGTGTTGTTATTGGACACGGTGGAGAAGAAATCGAAAAAATTAAAAATGAGTTAAATAAATTAACAAAAGAAAATATTAATGTATCAATATTTGAAATTAAGAATCCAGATATGGTTGCAGTTTTAGTTGCTGAAAATATTGCTAAACAAATTGAAAACCGTGGATCTTATAAAATGGCTTCTAAGAGAGCTGTTAGAAACACTATGAAAGCTGGAGCTAAAGGTATTAAAGTTTTAGCATCAGGAAGATTAAATGGTGTTGATATCGCTAGAGCAGAAAGCCAACATGAAGGAACTACTCCACTTCAAACTTTAAGAGCAGATATCGATTATGGTGAAGCTGAAGCTGATACTACATTCGGTAAGATTGGTATTAAAGTTTGGATTTATAAAGGAGAAGTACTTTCTAAGAAAAATAGAAAAGGAGGTACTATAGATGGCACTAATTCCAAAAAGAACTAAATATAGAAAACCTCATAGAGTTTACCATGATGGTAAAGCTAAAGGAAATCTAGAACTACATTATGGTAGTTACGGATTACAAGCTAAAGAAGGAGCTTGGATTACTCAACAACAAATCGAAGCAGCGAGAGTAGCAATGACTCGTTATATGAAAAGAGGAGGAAAAGTTTATACTAACATCTTCCCACACTTCGTATTAACTCGTCACCCAGCTGAATCTAGACAAGGTAAAGGTAAAGGTAATCCAGAATTCTGGGTAGCTGTAGTTAAAGAAGGTAAGATTATGTTTGAAGTAGATGAAATCGATGAAGCTACTGCAAGAGAAGCTTTAAGATTAGCTTCACACAAATTACCTGTTAAATGTAAATTTGTTAAAAAAGAAAGTGGTGAAGTAAATGAAGGCTAAAGAATTAAGAGAGTTAACCACTGAAGAGTTACTAAACAAGGTTGAAGAATTAAAAGCAGAACTTTATAATTTAAGATTTGCTTCTGCAACTGGTAACTTAGAAAAACCTTCAAAAGTAAAAGATATAAGAAAGACTATCGCTAGAATTAAATTAATAATTCGTGAGCGTGAGTTAGAAAATAAATAGGAGGCTTAAATGGAAAGTAAACATAAAGAAGTTATTGGTATAGTAACTGGTGCTAAAACTGATAAGACTATTACTATTACTGTAGAAACTTATAAGAAAAGTCCAAAATATGGTAAGCGTGTTAAAACAACTAAGAAATATACAGCTCATGATGAAAAGAACGAAGCTAAAGTTGGAGATAAAGTACGTATAGTTGAAACTAGGCCTCTTTCAAAAACTAAGAGATATGTACTAGTTGAAATAGTTGAAAAAGCAATTATTTTATAATCTCTAAAAGGGTAAAGGAGGATATTATGATTCAACAAGAAAGTCGCTTAAAAGTAGCGGATAATTCAGGTGCAAAAGAAGTATTAGTTATTAATGTACTTGGAGGAAATAAAAAAATTGGCAGTCTTGGTGATGTAATTGTTTGTGCAGTTAAAAAAGCAACTCCAAACGGAACTATCAAGAGTGGTAAAGTTGTTAAAGCTGTTGTTGTAAGAACTAAAGATGCTGTTAGAAGACCTGATGGTTCTTATATCAGATTTGATGACAATGCATGTGTTATTATCAATGATGATAAGAGTCCAGTTGGAACACGTGTACTAGGACCTGTAGCTAGAGAGCTTCGTGATCTTGATTATATGAAGATAGTATCACTTGCTAAAGAAGTGCTATAGGATTATAGGAGGATAACAATGAACTTTAAAGTAGGAGATAAAGTAGTAGTTATCGCTGGTAAATCTAAAGGTGTTGAAGGAAAAATAATTAAAACACTTAAAAAAGAAAATAAAGTTGTAGTAGAAGGTGCTAACATTATTACTAAACATGTTAAACCTAATGCTGCTAACGAAAATGGTGGAATAATTAAAGTTGAAGCTCCTATTCATGCTTCAAATGTAATGATTATTGATCCTAAGACTAAAAAGGGTACCAGAATAGCTCATAAAATAGATGAAAAAGGTAATAAAGTAAGAGTAGCCGTTAAATCTGGCGAAATTCTTAAGTAATGGAAGGAGGTAGTCAAGATATGAACCGCCTAAGAGAAAAATATAATAAGGAAGTTGTTCCAAAATTAATAGATAAGTATAAATATACTTCTGTAATGGAAGTTCCAAAACTTGAAAAGATTGTTATTAATATTGGTGTTGGAGATGCTAAAGAAAACAGGAAGTTTTTAGAAGCTTCTGCTGCTGAACTTGAATTAATTACAGGTTCTAAGCCAGTTATTACTAAAGCTAAGAAATCTATCGCTGGTTTCAAAATCAGAGAAGGTCAAGAAATTGGATGTAAAGTTACATTACGTGGAGAAAAGATGTATACATTCTTAGAAAAGTTAATAAGAATTGCATTACCTTCAGTACGTGATTTCAGAGGTGTTTCTTCTAAATCATTCGATGGAAGAGGAAATTATACTTTAGGAATTAAGGAACAAATGATATTTGCAGAAATAGAATACGATAACATTGTAAAAACTCGTGGAATGGATATTGTTTTTGTTACAACTGCAAAAACAAATGAGGAAGCGTTTGATTTATTAAATGAAATCGGAATTCCTTTTAGAAAGTAATGGAGGAAACTAATAAATGGCAAAGAAAAGTATGATTGTAAAATCACAAAGAAAACAAAAATTTAAAGTACGTGAATATACTCGTTGTCAAAGATGTGGTAGACCTCACTCAGTACTTAAAAAATATGGTGTTTGCCGTATATGTTTTAGAGAACTTGCATATAAAGGTGAAATACCAGGTGTAAAGAAATCAAGTTGGTAGTAAGGAGGATATTAATATGGTAGTATCAAGTCCAATAGCTGATATGTTAACTAGAATTAGAAATGCTAATGAACTTCATTATGAAACAGTTAGTATGCCTACTTCAAAAATGAAAGTTGAAATAGCTAACATATTAAAAAGCGAAGGTTTTATAAAAGAATACGTAGTTGAAGATAGAACATTAACATTAACATTAAAATATAGTGATAATAAAGAAAGAGTAATTTCAGGATTAAAATGCATCTCTAAACCAGGTTTAAGAGTTTATGCTAAAGCTGAAGATATTCCTAGAGTATTAAATGGTTTAGGAATAGCTATTATCTCAACATCTAAAGGTGTTATGACTGATAAAGAAGCTCGTAAACAATCAATTGGTGGAGAAGTATTAGCTTACATTTGGTAAGAGGTTAATAATGAGTCGTATAGGAAACAGAACTATAACTATTCCTGCAGGCGTTACTGTTGAAGTTAATGATAACGTTGTAACAGTAAAAGGTCCTAAGGGAGAATTATCACAAAAATTAGTTAATGGATTAAATGTTAAAGTTGAAGAAGGTTCTTTAAAAGTTGAAAAGACTGAAGATAAAAAAGAACTAGAAGCTATGTTCGGAACAACTAATGCTTTAATCAAAAACATGATTAAAGGTGTTAGTGAAGGATATGAAAAAGGATTAGAAATAATCGGTGTTGGATATAGATTCCAAGTTAGAGGAACTACTCTAGTTGTAAGCGCTGGTTATTCTCATAATGTAGAACTTGCTATACCTAGTGGTTTAACTGTTGAATTAGTTAGCAACAATGAAATCACTATTAAAGGTATTAGTAAGGAATTAGTTGGTGAATTTGCCGCTAAAGTTAGAAAAGTTAGAAAACCTGAACCATATAAAGGTAAAGGAATTCGTTACAAAGATGAATTCATTCGTCGTAAAGAAGGAAAGAAAGCATCTAAATAATAGAAAAGGAGAGTCTTATATATGATTAAAAAAGTATCACGTAATCAAGCTCGTGTTGAAAGACATAAAAGAGTTAGAGATAAAGTTTACGGTACAAAAGATATTCCAAGATTAAATGTATTTAGATCTGCTAAAAATATTACTGTTCAATTAATTGATGATGAAAATGGTAATACTATCGTTTCAGCATCTTCAATGGAACTTAAACTTAAAAATGGTGGTAATATTGAAGCAGCTAAACAAGTTGGTGCAGAAATAGCTAAAAAAGCTAAAAAAGCTAAAATCACTAAAGTTGTATTTGACAGAGGTGGATACGAATACCATGGTAGAGTAGAAGCATTAGCTGATGCTGCACGTGAAAATGGATTAGAATTTTAGGAGGGTAAGATGGAAAAGAAGAATGTAAACCCACGTAACGTTAATAAAGATGATTACAAAGATGAAGTTTTATCTCTTCGTCGTGTTACAAAAGTAACAAAAGGTGGTCGTACACTTCACTTTTCTGCAACTGTTGCTGTTGGTGACGGTAAAGGTAAAGTAGGTATAGGATCAGGAAAGTCTTCTGAAGTAGTAGAAGCAATTAAAAAAGCAAGAGCTCAAGCTGTTAAAAATGTTAAGACTATTGATATGGTTGATAACAGAACTATTTCTCATGATATGATTGGTACTCAAGGAGCTGCTAAAGTTTTACTTAGACCTGCTAAAGCTGGTACTGGTATCATAGCTGGTGGTCCAATAAGAATCGTTTTAGAACTTGCTGGACTTAAAGACGTAGTATCAAAATCACTTGGATCAAATACAAAAATTAATACTTCAAAAGCTGCAATGAAAGCATTAACTTCTCAAAAGTCAGCTTCACATATAGCTAAACTTAGAGGAAAAACTGTAGAGGAGATTTTAGGATAATGGAATTAAATGAATTAAAATATACTAAAGGATCTAAAGCAAGTATTAAAAGAGTAGGAAGAGGAACTTCTTCTGGACATGGTAAAACTGCTGGAAGAGGTATGAAAGGTCAAAATGCTCGTTCAGGAAGAGTTAGACCAGGTTTTGAAGGTGGACAAAATCCATTAGTATTTAGAGTAGCTAAGAGAGGTTTTAGTAACTTCAATTTTGAAACTAAATATGCATGTATTAATTTAAGTGATTTAGAAAGATTTAATGATGGTGCTGAAGTAACACCTGAATTATTAAAAGAAATGGGATTAGTTAAGAAACAATTAGATGGTATTAAAGTACTTGGTAATGGTAAATTAACTAAGAAATTAACAGTAAAAGCAAATAAATTTAGCAAGAGTGCTAAAGAAGCAATAGAAAAAGTTGGTGGAAAAGTAGAGGTGATCTAATAATGTTCTCTAAATTTAAACAAATATTTGCTAAGAGAAATAAACCTCTTAGAAAGAGAATTTTATTTACATTAATATGCCTTTCAATTTTCATAATTGGAACTAATATTAAAGTTCCTGGAACTGTAAGTAAAGATAGTGGATTAGATTTTCTAGAATTATTAAACGTAATTGGTGGTGGAGCTTTAAAAAGATCATCAATATTCGCATTAGGTGTTATGCCTTATATTAGTGCATCTATCGTTGTACAATTACTTCAAATGGATATATTCCCATATTTCTCTGATTTAGCGAAAGAAGGATATAACGGAAGAAGAAAATTAAATAGAATTACTAGATACCTTGGTATTTTAGTAGCATTAATTCAAGGATTTGCATTATCGTTAACTATTTTAGGATCAGGAGCATCTGCATTTGAATATATTAGAGTATCTATTATAATGGCTGCAGGTACTGCATTCTTATTATGGTTGGGAGATCAAATAACACAAAAAGGTATTGGTAATGGTCTTTCATTAATCATTATGTCTGGTATTGTTGTATCATTCCCATACATGGTTACTGAAGCGTTCAAAACATTCGTTTTAGGAAACGAAAATCTATTTATAGGTATAGTTACATTCACTGTATATATTCTAGTTTATTTATTAATAGTAGCAGGAGTAGTATTTATTTCAGAATCTGAAAGAAGAATACCTATTCAATATGCTAATAAGACAACTAGTTCATATGGTGCTAAACAAACTTATATACCATTTAAAGTTAATGCAGCAAGCGTTATACCAGTTATCTTCGCATCAGCAGTAATGACTATTCCACAAATGCTTACATATTTCATAACAAATGAAAAATATTTAAAGTTTGTAGGTAAATATACAAACTATAATAATACATGGGGATTAATTATTTATCTTGTATTAATAGTTATATTCTCATATGTATATACAATTATTCAATTTAAACCTGAAGAGATTGCTAAGAACTTACAACAAAATGGTGGATATATTCCAGGTGTTAGACCAGGAGAAGAAACTAAGAAATATATTACAAGTGTATTACTTAAAATAACTACATTTGGAACTCTATTCCTAGTAGTTATAGCTGCACTTCCAATATTATTCCAAAAGTTTTCAAATGTTGGTAATACAAGTATTTCACTTGGTGGAACATCATTAATAATTATTGTTGGAGTTGCGCTAGAGACATTTAAACAAATTGAAAGCGTAGTAGATCAAAAAGAATATAAAGGAAGATTTTAATGAATTGTCTTGTTTTAATAGCTGCCCCTGCGGCAGGAAAAGGAACAATTTCTAAATACATTAGTGATAATTACAATTTTGATCATATATCAACTGGTGACCTTCTTAGAGAGGAAGTTAGTCTTAAAACTGAAACTGGTTTAAAGATAGAAAAACTTCTCTCTAAAGGAGAACTAGTAAGTGATGAAATTGTATATAAAGTATTAGAAAGAAAATTAAATAATATTGATAAAGATTTTATATTAGATGGTATTCCAAGAAACCTATCTCAAGCAGAAAACCTAGATGGAATATTATCTAAATATGATATTAAAATATCTAAAAAAATATTTATTGATATAGATAAAGAAATAGCTATGTCTAGAATGATTGAAAGAAGTAAAAAAGAAGGTAGAGAAGACGATAATATATCTGCTTATAATAATAGATATAAAGTATTTGAAGAAAATACTTTACCACTTTTAAATTATTATACTGACTTTAATAAGATAGATAATAATGGAACTTTAGATCAATTATATAAACAAATAGATGAGTTATTTAAAGGGGATGAGAAGAATGGTGACTTATAAATCTCCAAGAGAAATAGAACTTCTAAAAATAGCAGGAAATGTAGTTTATCAAACTCATCAATATATTAAACCTTTTATTAAAGAAGGAATAACTACAAAAGAGATTGATAGATTATGTGAAGAGTTTATTAGAAGTAAAGGTTGTACACCATCATTTAAAGGATGTGAAGGTTTTCCAAATTCCGTTTGTACATCTGTAAATGATTGTATTGTACATGGAATACCAAGTAACTATAAATTAAAAAATGGTGATATTATCACTGTTGATATAGGAGCTTGTTATAAAGGATATCATGGAGATTCTGGATGGACTTATGCTGTAGGTGAAATAAGTGATGAAGATAAATATCTTATGGAACATACAGAAAAAGCTTTATACGAAGGTATAAAAGCTGCTAAAGTAGGTAACAGAATAGGTGATATTGGATATGCTGTGGAAAGTTACGCAGTAGATCATGGTTTAGATGTAGTTGAGGAATTTATTGGACATGGAGTAGGAACTTCTGTTCATGAAGATCCACAGGTACCAAACTATGGTGATAAAGGTACAGGAATGTTATTAAAAGAAGGTATGGTTATAGCTATCGAACCAATGTTAAGTGCTCATAGTGCAGAATTATATGTATTAGATAATGGACTAACAGCATTCACAGAAGATGGTTCTAATGCAGCACATTATGAACATACAATTGCAATAACAAAAGATGGACCTATTATTCTTACAGGAGATGATAAAAGTAATGGCTAAGACAGACGTTATTGAAGTAGAAGGAAAAGTTGTAGATGTTTTACCAGGTGGTAAATACAAAGTAGAACTTGAAAATAAATATACTGTAGAAGCTCATGTTTCTGGTAAAATACGAATGAATAACATTCGCATCTTACCAGGTGATACAGTTGTTATTGAATTGTCACCAGTTGATATAACACATGGGCGTATAATTTGGAATAAAAAATAATGGAGGTAAAATATGAAAGTTAGAGCTTCAGTTAAACCAATGTGCGACAAGTGCAGAATTATTAAAAGAAATGGTATTGTTAGGGTTATTTGTAGTAATCCAAAACATAAACAAAGACAAGGTTAATAGGAGGTATTATTTATGGCACGTATTAAAGGTGTAGATCTTCCAAATGAAAAAAGTATTTGGATCGCGTTAACATCAATTTATGGTATTGGTCAAAAATTATCTAAAGAAATTTTAACTAATGCTAATATTGATATGAAGAAAAAAGCTAAAGACTTAACAGATGATGAAGTAGCTAGTATACGTAAAGAAATTGATAAGTATATGGTAGAAGGTGACTTAAGAAGAGAAGTTGCATTAAATATCAAAAACAAAATGGAAATCGGTTCTTATCAAGGATTACGTCATAAAAAAGGTTTACCTGTTAGAGGACAAAGAACTAGAACTAATGCTAGAACTCGTAAAGGTAAAGGAAAAACAGTAGCTAATAAGAAGAAATAATAATAGGAGGTAAATTATGGCTTATAAAGCAAGAAAACGTAAAGTTAAAAAGAATGTTCCTGAAGGACAAGCTCATATTCATGCAACATTCAATAATACAATAATTTCTATTACTGATCCAGCTGGTAATGCTATATCTTGGTCAGCTCCAGGTGCAGTTGGATTCAAAAGTAGTAAAAAATCAACTCCATATGCTGCACAAGTAGCTGCAGAAGCTGCTGGTAAAGCTGCTTACGATGCTGGTATGAGAAAAGTTGATGTTTATGTTAGAGGACTAGGACCAGGTAGAGAAACTGCTATTAGAGCTCTTCAAGTAGCAGGATTAGAAATTACATCAATTATCGATGTAACACCAATTCCACATAATGGATGTCGTCCACCAAAACGTCCACGTAGATAATTAGGGAGGTTAATATATGATTAAATTTGAAAAACCACAATATAAAGTTACAGAATACGTAGAAAGTAATAGCTACGGAAAATTTGAACTAGAACCACTTGAAAAAGGGTTTGCTAGAACACTTGGTAATGCTTTAAGAAGAGTTATGTTATCAAGCTTACCAGGAAGTGCAATTACATCAGTTTACATTGACGGTGTAAGTCACGAATTTGCAACTATTGATGGTATATATGAAGACGTAACTTCTATAATACTTGCTTTAAAAGGAATCGTTATTAAAAACCATTCTGAAGAAGATCAAGTATTAACATTAAATGTTGATAAAGAAGGCGTTGTTACTGCTGGAGATATTTCATGTCCATCAGATATTGAAATTATTAACAAGGATCATTTCATTTGTACAATCGTTAAAGGTGGAAAACTATCTATGGAAATGACTGTTTCAAACGGAAGAGGATATGTTAGAGCAGAAGAAAATCAAAAATTATTAAAGAATGCTAAGCTTGGAACAATAGCTATTGATTCTATTTATTCACCAATTGAAAGAGTTAATTATTATGATGAAGATGCTCGTGTTGGTCAAGCAACTAATTTTGATAAATTAACTATGGAAATTTGGACTAATGGTTCTATTAAACCAGAAGAATCAATTGCCCTTGCTAGTAGAATTTTAATTGAACATTTTAATATATTAACTGATTTAAATGAAATCGCTGATATAACTGGATTAATGGCAGAAAAAGAAGAAGATCCAAAAGTTAAAGCTTTAGAAACTTCTATCGATGATATGGAATTCTCAGTAAGAGCATATAACTGCTTAAAGAGATCTAATATCAATACTATGCAAGATCTAGTTAACATGAAAGAAAGCGAAATAATGAAGATTAGAAACCTTGGAAAGAAATCACTTAAAGAAGTAATTGATAAAGTTAAATCTATGGGATTATCTTTTAAGGCTGAAGAATAGTATAGGAGGATAAAATGGCATATAGAAAACTTGGAAGAGATTGCAAACATAGAAGAAGTATGCTTGCAAATTTAACAAAAGCTGTTATCCTAAATGAATCTATTAAAACTACAGAAGAAAGAGCAAAAGAAGTTAGAAAATTTGTAGATAAAATGATTACATATGGAAAGAATGGCGATCTAGTTTCTAGAAGAAAAGCACTAGCATTCTTACATAATGATACTGAAGTTGTTAATAAATTATTTAATGACTTAAATAAACGTTATGAATCAAGAAATGGTGGTTACACTAGAATTATTAAATTAGATGAAAGAAAAGGAGACGACGCTTTAGTAGTTATACTAGAATTAGTATAATTACTAACGTCTCTTTTTTTTTGTGTGTAAATAATAGTGTTAATTTATAAAAAAATAATATATAATTATAATAGGTGATACTATGAAGAGACTAGTTAAGTATTTATTATGCTTATTTGCATTAATTCCTTTTGGAGTTAGTGCAATTAAAACTGATTCAGTTAAGTTAGATGAATCTAGAGAGGGATATTATTGTTATTTGCTTGCACATACTAGTGATGCAGGTAGTTATGATACATATTATTCCTATAGACAACCTGGTGCATTATCTACAAATAAGCAGGCCAGTAAAAGACCAAGTCCTAGATGTCTAGATGATACATATAATCATAAAGTAGACTTTTTAGCAGGTAATAACTGTTTTTTCGATTTATATAGTACAAAAGAAGCCGTAGTGGACAACGCAAGTGTTAAATATTCATATAGTGGTTGGAGTTCAAAGATAACTGATACAAGTAAGTATTTTTCTACTATTCAAGACTGTATAGCAGCATCTATATTAACAGATTCAGTATGTAGTCAAACTCCATGTAATGCGACAAATAGAGTATTATTCATGGAAGCTAAAAGTAATGATGAATTCTATACAGATGACGAAATGAAAAAGCTAAGAGAAACTTATGGAAATGGAAACTTTACTGATAGTACACAATTCTGTTATGCAACAACTATGTATGGAACTTATGGTCACAATTTAAAAGTATTCTTTGGATATCCTCAATTTGTAGTAGATTATGGAGGTGATTTGGATAATAAATATTTACCTTCAAATCTAATAAAAGATACAGATTCAAATGGTAAAATAATTATAAATTTTAAAGACGTAACAGTAAATAGAAATTTTTCACCAAGAGGTAATGTAGATGGTGAAAACATTGTAATTGATGGTTTCCCTCACGCAGAAGATCCAATTATAACTTTTGAAGACTTAGATAAGATAAATGACTATACGCGTGATAACAGATCATATTTTATTAGTGATGGAAATAAATTAATTACAGATTCAGAAACATGTATTGGTTTAGCTAATCAAAATGGAGTTGGAAATAATGCTACAATTATTAATACTACAAATGAAGATCCAAACAGACAAATTACTGATAAAGATTTTGCGGACAAAACAACTGGTGGTATGACTAAAAAACAAGCAATTAAAACTTGCTATGAAGGTGATAGCTCTGATGGTAAATATCACTGTTATAGATATACATTCTTACCAACACTACACCCAATGTATAACACAACAGTATGGACTAAAAAGAAGTTGGGCTGTGGATTTGAACAAGTAGATTGGGACTGGGAACAATGTAAAAAATCTAGTCTAGATGTTTTATATAAACAATGTAAAACACTAGAAACAAAAGATAAAGATGGGAAAGATATTAAATCAGAGTATTGTAAAAATATAACTCATAGTGGTTATAATGGTACTCCTGATTTTTATGATGAAAGAACTGCTGAAGAAAAAGATATTAAATGTGAAACAATGATGCCTTTCCATATTCTTTATAGAGTTGTTACAATAGCTGCTCCAATATTAACATTATTATTTGTAACTATAGATTTAATATCATCAGTAATATCTGGTGATCCAAAGAAAGTTGCAAAATTTAGATCAAAATTATTTAGAAGAATAATAGCATTAGTTATACTAATAGTTATTCCAATATTTATAAAATTATTAGTTACAACGTTTGGAAGAAATAGTGGTGTTAGTGATACAAGTTTATTAAGATGTATAATTATTGGTAATGGTACAGATAATGGTGGAGGTGGATCTACTGTTAAGACTACTAATACTGGAACAATAAAAAAGACTACTAAAAACTTAATAAAAAATGTAACTGTTAATGGTAATGGTATTGATTATACTACTGATACAAAAAAATATACTTTTAGAGCTAAAACAGAGTTAAAAAGTGTTGATGTAGGAGTAGAGAAAATTAGTGATGATGTAGAAATTATTTCTGGTTTAGGATATAACGAGGTAAAAGAGGGAGAGAATACCATAAATGTTGTTGCTAAACAAAATGATGATTATGATACTATAACACTTGTATTTGATATAGGTGATAATATTCCAGAAAAAACAGAACCAAAAAAATTAACTGATAAAGAAATAAAAGCTAGAAGAACAGCTCTTGTTAATTCTGCTAAGAAATTAAAAAAATTAACAAGTAAGAGTGGAAGTAAAACATTCTGGTGTGCAAAAAGACCAAATGGTAATCCCGCTTGTGCAACGAAATCTGTCGAAAAATTATATGGAAATAAGCAAAAATATAAAAAATACGTAGGTGGATATTCATGTGCATCATTAGTTAGTTTTTCATTATATGATTCAGGTATATATACTGCTTATGAAGTTAACCATGTAGCAAATGGTTCAGGTTGGAGAAATATTAACTCTGCTAATAGTGCTGCTAAATTCTTAATAGCTAAAGGTTGGAAAGTAATAACTAAAGCTAGTGATTTACAAGCAGGAGATGTAATCTTTGAAGATAGATCTGGTAAACCTGCTGTTAAAGCTGGTGGTAAAACACATCATCCGGGACATACAGAAATTTATGCAGGTAAAGGCAAATCATATAATACTGGTGGAACTGCTCAACAACATATCCTAATACATACTTATAATAAAAAAGGTTTTGGTTTTGCTTTAAGGTATGTAGGTAAGTAAGAGGTAATACTATGGAAAGAAAGTTTAAAATAATATATGTAATAATAGCAATTGTGGTAGTTTGTGCTATAGCAGGTATTATAATATTCCTTACTTCAGGGAAAAAATATGATAAAACTATATTTATGGGTAATACTACAAAGATTACTATAGATGGGCAAAAAATAACTGTATCTAATGATGATGAAAAAATAAGAAAACAAAAAGTAAAAGTATTCAATAATAATAAAACTATAGATGGTTTTGTTACATCTGAAAAAATTGGTTCATCTGATATAAAAAATAATATTCGTATATATAGTAAAGACAAAAAATTATTATCAGGAGACCCATATACTTTTGCTTATACTAAAGGATTAAGTTTTACAATAATTGGATTTAATACAGAACAACTAGATGAACTAAATGATATGGTTAAAATATTTTTACAAAATAACTTGGATATAAGAACAGTTAAACCTGATTATTTTGTAGTTAATTCATATGATATAGATGATGATGGATTAATTGAGCATGTATATTCTATGGGACTTGTACATGGTGAAAACACTTATGAAAGTATTGTAACTATGGAAAAAGATGGCAATAATTATTTAATTGCTAGAGAGACTGTTAACAATGATGAAAATGAAAACATAACTTTATCTTTAACTGCTATAGCAGATTTTAATAATGATAGTAATTATGAATATGTTATAAGTAGAAGTTCAGGAGAATCTGATCCTGGTTCTTTTGATATATATAATTTCAATGGAACAACTTTCAATAGGATAAATTAAAACTTTAGTTATTGCTAAAGTTTTTTATTTATAATTTATTTAAAATATTATATAATTAAAATAGGGTGATAGTAGTGAAGAGAGTAATTAAATATTTATTATTATGTTTAATAGTTTTAATCCCATTTAGTGCAAGCGCTATTAAAACTAGTAACGTCAAACTAAATGAGGTTAAAGATGGATATTATTGTACATTACTTATGTCTGATGAGTCTGCAAGTAAATATGATGTGTTTTATACACCTGAAGAGTATGGAGCAAGAACATATAATTCAGATAGTGTTGCAAGTAAAAGACCTAATCCTAGATGTTTAGATTCAACATATAGTGAAAAAAGAGATTACTTAGCAGGCAATAACTGTTTCTTTGATTTATATAGTACAAAAGTAGCAACTGAATCTCATAAGTATTTAACTTATAGTGGTTGGAATTCAAAAATAACAGATACTAGTAAGTATAGTTCAACTCCTTACGATTGTATGGCTACTTCTTTATTAACTGATGGACAATGTAGTGCTGATAAATGTAAGGGCTACGATAGAGTGTTATATATTGAAACAAAATCCAATAGTGAATTCTATACTGAAGACGAAATGAAAATACTTAAAGGAATTGATTATACTTTTGCAGATGATACAAAATTTTGTTTTGCTTCTACAATACGTACTGAAATGGGATATTCTGAAAAAGTATATTTTGGACATCCAATATTTTATGTTGATTATTATGGAATCTACGAAGAAGGTGACGATCAGTTTGTTGATGGTAAAAAGGATTCAAATGATAGACAAATAATCGATTTTAGTAAATATAAAACAACTACATCTGATCATGTAAGCGGTGGTACTAGACACTGTAATTCATATGAAAACGGAAAGATTTGTATAGATGGTTTTCCTTATGCAGATGATCCTATAATAACATTTGAAGAATTATCAAAAATGAGTGATTATGATAAAACTTGGGAAGCATTTATAATTACTGATGGTAAAGGGATAATTAAGGATGCAGAAACATGTATTGGACTTGCTAAGCAAGCGGGGTATGAAGTTACTCCTTATGATAGTACAAATACAGATAAAGATAGAACAATCACTGATGAAGATTTTGCTAAAAAATTACTTGGTGGAATGACTAAGAAGCAAGCAATAAAATCTTGTTATAACGGGGACAGTACTGATGGTAAATATCACTGCTATAGATATACTTTTTTACCAACAGTTCACCCAATGTATAACACAACAGTATGGACTACTAAACAATTATCATGTGGATTTGAAGAAGTAAAAGATTGGGACTGGGAACAATGTAAAAAATCTAGTCTAGATGTTTTATATAAGCAATGTAAAACTTTAGAAACAAAAGATAAAGATGGAAATGATATTAAATCAGAGTATTGTAAAAATATAACTCATAGTGGTTATAACGGTACTCCAGATTTCTATGACGAAAGAAAATCTGAAGAAAAGAATATTAAATGTGAAACACTTATGCCTTTCCACATTATTTATAGAGTTGTAACAATAGCAGCCCCAATATTAACACTACTATTTGTAACAATAGATTTAATATCTTCAGTTATATCTGGAGATCCAAAGAAAGTTGCTAAATTTAGATCAAAATTATTTAGAAGAATAATAGCATTAGTTCTATTAATAGCTATTCCAGTATTTATACATATATTAGTTTCTGTATTTGGAAGAAGTAGTTCAGTAAAAGATACTAGTTTATTAAAGTGTGTAATACTTGGTAATGGTACTGATAAGGATGAAAATAAATCAACAAATAATTCTTCATCAAATAATACAGTAGCAACTGCTTCAGATGCTATTCCAAAAGATGTTTCAAAATTAATTACAGAAGTAATAATAGATGGCGTACCTTATAAAGTTGTTGATAGTGAAACTTCAAATAATAGTAGTGATACAGATACATATGCTGTCGTTGAAGAAGAGGAAGAAATTGGTTTTTGGAAATCTATATTTTCAAAAGTATCTGCTAGCATCACAAATATTTTTAAAGGTAACAAATCAACTGATAAAATTGCTTTAACAACAGATGATGAAGCATCTGATGAAGATGATGATGAAAATACAGTAGATGAGTCGGAAGATCCTTCTATGGACAATGTAAATTATGACTCAGATGATAATTCGGCTGACAACCCTGCTGAAGAAGCTGATGATGAGCCTGACGAAGAATCTGATGATGACCTAGGTGATGGTTCAGGTGATGATACAACTGAATCTTCAGAATTAAATGCTAGTATAAATGGTCAAGAAATAGATCTTAATAAAGACGGAGATAAAGAAAGTGTAGAGGTAGCTGTTACTACAGTATCTAATGATGTGCAAATAATATCTGGAACTGGAAAACAAGATTTAGTTGAAGGAGAAAATGTTATTAATATAGTTGCAACTGTAAACGGAAAAAGTTATGATACAGTTTCGTTAAACATAAGAAGAATAAATATTACAACATCTGCATATAGCTTTACTCCTCCACCTACAACAAAAGGAATTAAAGCAATTAGAAAAGCTGCAAAAAAGGTTAAAAAATATCAGAAGAAACATAAGATGAAATGGTGTTCTAAACGAATAGGATGTAAAGTAAGATATAAGAGTGGACCTAATAAAGGAAAATGTAAGAAAAAGTATATTAAGAATCCTGCATGTAAAACTAAAAAGGTTCAATATCTTCTTACTAAAAAGAATAAACAAAATAGATTATCATGTGCTTCTATTGTAAGTACTTCTTTATATATAGCGAAAATTTATCCTGCTGATTGGATTAATTACGCTAATCCTAATTCAAAAAAACCAAAGGCACGTAATGTAAATGGAGCTACATCAATGGCAAAATTATTAGTTAGTAGGAAATGGAAACCAATATATAAAAGAAAGAATGTGCGTGCTGGCGATGTAATGTTCTTTAGAGGTAAAAAATCAAACCCAAATAAAGTTACTGTTGATTCGTCTCATACATATGGAGTTGGGCACGTAGAAATTGCTGCAAATACAAAAGGTACAAAAACATATAATACTGGTGGTCATAATGCATATAAGTATAAAGGGGCTACAAAATGCACACGTGGAGATTTCTTATTTGCATTGAGATATAATGGTAACTAGGATGGAGAAAATATGATGAGTAATAAAAAGGTATTAATTGGTATTATTGCTATAGTTGCTGTAATTGTAGGTATTGGTCTAATTATGTTTTTACCTAAGAAGAGTAAGCCGCTTGAAAAAACAGTATTTATATCAACAAATAATAGATTAAATGTAGTTGGTGATAATATGAAAGGTTATTTTGATGACGTCAAAGTAAAAAAACAAGCGGTAAAAGTATATTATGATAACCAAATTATTGATGGATATGTTAAAACTGAAAAAGATAGTTCAATGGATATAGATAACGTTCTTTCTGTTTATGATGAAAACAATAATTTGTTGGATATTGATAAACTTGTATTTTCTTATACATCGGATTTGACTCCAAACATTAAAGGTGTTAGATTTGAAGATATAGATAGTCTTGGTGATATAATGAGACCTCTTATAGATAGTTATATTGATATTGAAATTAGTTCTGCTGTACTATATT